>Ga0209297_1000523_pt1 | contig 24482 bp, 19 predicted proteins | sample S_130805_MF_Meta_FD_187322 | JGI IMG/M metagenome (GOLD analysis project Ga0209297, IMG submission 187322) | Freshwater microbial communities from Lake Simoncouche, Canada to study carbon cycling - S_130805_MF_MetaG (SPAdes) (version 2) | ecosystem: Environmental > Aquatic > Freshwater > Lake ...
ATCGCGATTTAAACCCTTTTTCATTTTTAATCACTTTCATGCACGAGGTTGCGCACCTCGTCAACTTTGAGAAATCTGGACCCCGCGTACTGCCTCATGGCATCGAATGGAAAAGAGAATTTCAAGTGGTGAGCACACCCATCATTCAGCAAAATCTGCTACCAAACGACGTGCATTCCGCGCTAAATCGTTACCTAAAAAATCCCAAGGCCAGCAGTTGTACCGATGCCAATTTGGTTCGCACTTTAAGGAACTACGACGCCTCGCAAGAACATATGCTTGTGGAAGAAATTCCATCAAATGAAATTTTTGAAACGCAGGACGGCAGACGATTCATGAAACTAGAAAAAATGCGTACCCGCTACCGCTGTCAGGAATTAAAAACCGGCAAAATCTACTTGGTCCCCGGGCTGATGCAGTGTAAACCGGTCTTAAATCGCTAATTTCACATATTCAAACAATGCACAATCACAGTCACAGCGCGCCACAAGAAAACATGGGTCCCAAATACCTTTGGGGAATTGCTTTAAACCTCACTTTCGTGGCTGTTGAATTTGGCTACGGATTAAAAATCAATAGCTTATCACTGCTCGCCGATGCTTGGCATAATCTGGGCGACGTGGCTGGTTTGGTGATTAGTCTGGTTGCTTTTACGATGGCGGCCAAACAACCCACAAACATTTATACATACGGTTTTTCAAAGGCCACAATTCTTGCTTCGTTAGCGAACTGTATCTTGCTTTTTATTGCAATCACTTCGATGGGGCACGAAGCTTATGTCCGATTCTCACACCCTGAGCCCACAGTAGGAAGCACGGTGAGTTGGGTGGCTGGTGTAGGGGTTGTCATCAATACGTTAACGGCACTTCTATTCATGAGCAATAGCGAACTCAATTCCCGATCTGCGTTTTTACACATGGCCGCCGATGCCGGTGTCAGTTTGGCTGTATTGATTGGCGGATTATTGATCACTTATACAGGCATCGAAATGATCGACCCCATACTGGGTGTTCTCGTATGCTTGGTAATACTGGTTGGGACGCTAAATATTTTCAGGCAGAGTTTTCGGTTGAGCTTGGATGGGGTTCCTGAGGGCATCGACATCACCGTTGTAGAAAAGCGAATACTTCAAATTCCAGGGGTAAAGAGCATCGAACACCTACACATTTGGGCGTTAAGCACTACTAGAAACGCGATGACGGCACATCTTATGATGGATGACACATTGACTGCCTCAGAACAAGAGGCCATTAAGGATCGCGTACGTCACGAAATTGAACACGAAAACGTGCACCATTGTATTCTCGAGACCAGTTCTGTTTAACTGATCAGAGCTATTCTGCTGTAAACTAAAATAAGGCACCTCCGCTTCGCGGATGATGGAAGAATTACAATCCCAATACGCGTTCTTCGGGCTTTTTGCCATCGAACATCATTTCTGGATTTTCAAGCAATTGCTTCACGCGAACTAGGAAACTGACGCTTTCACGGCCATCGATGATTCTGTGATCATAACTCAATGCCAAGTACATCATGGGGCGAATTACAATCTGTCCGTTTTCAACCACGGGACGCTCAACGATGTTATGCATTCCCAAAATTCCACTTTGAGGGGCATTGATAATCGGGGTGCTCATCATTGAACCAAAAACACCACCGTTGGTGATTGTAAATGTTCCGCCGGTCATCTCATCCAAACTCAATTTATTATCGCGGGCTTTTGTGGCAAGGCGCTTCACTTCTTTTTCGATTTCATCCAAAGACAATTTCTCGGCGCTACGAATTACAGGCACCACCAATCCTTTGGGCGCACTCACCGCTATTGATACGTCGCAATAATCATGATAAACAATCTCTTCGCCTTCGATGCTCGCATTCACGGCTTTCCATTCCATCAACGATATACAGCAAGCGCGGGTAAAGAAGCTCATAAATCCAAGTCCTACGCCGTGGGTTTCTTCAAATTTCTTTTTGTATTGAGCACGCAAATCCATGATTGGTTTCATGTTTACCTCATTGAAAGTGGTAAGCATGGCGGTTTCATTTTTCACGGCTACAAGTCGACGGCTCAAGGTTTTACGCAGGTTAGACATTTTCTCACGACGTTCACTGCGTGCGCCACCCGTTGATTGGGCCATAACGCCACCCATCGCTACGATGGCTTCTAACGCGTCTACTTTCGTCACACGTCCGCCAGCACCACTACCTTTGACCTGACTTGGGGTGATATTATATTGTTGCAACAATTGGGCAGCCACCGGAGATACCAATGACCAGTCTGAATCCGATGCACTATGATTATTTGCATCCGCTACGCTATTGCTTTTGGCATCCGCTGGAGCATTTGTCACTTCTGATTTATTTGCATTTGAACCTGCTGTCACGGCTGCGGCAGAGGAACTAGGCGATTCGGTTTTCGCTACTGGGGCTACTTCTGCACTTGCCGGACGCGCAGCATCGGTATTGATAACGGCGATTACGGTATTAATAGCAATGGTATCACCGATGTTTCCAATCAGTTTTTCGATTACACCCGCTTTCTCCGCATTTACTTCAAACGTTGCTTTGTCGCTTTCAAACTCTGCCAACGGGGCATCCATTTCTACCCACTCGCCTTCTTTCACCAACCAATTGGCGATTGACACTTCACTCACTGATTCGCCTGGTGCCGGTACTTTTATTTCGATTGCCATTGATATTTCTGCTGATTTGCCTAGCAAAGTTAGGCAAAGGATTCGGTTTGTAAAAGTTGGCATAAAAAAGCCCGGCGATTGCCGGGCGTTTTTATGCCAAGAAAGATTATTTATTAATTGGGTCTTTAAAAATCCTGTAACTCAATTTCAAGTGGAATTGAATATATCCATCGGGTAGGAATCCAGTCTTCTTCGCATTTGGATCTAATCCAGCGGCCAATAAGTTTTTATGCCAATCTCTCATGCTAGCCGACAGAGGTTTTACACCGTTGGCATCCGCTGCCTCCGTTGAATTGGCATACCACTGATCTACATCACCACCAAAATACTTAGACCCACTGTTGTAATCATCTAAATTATCCGTTGTGGTCATAGCGTATTTAATCTCACCACCCAAAGTCCATCTCTTACGCATATACTCTAAATGATAACCTACACTGAACAACATCGCTAATGAACCATATTTCTTATCATTGCTCTTCAAATCACGTAAGTCAATCAACTTTTTAGAACCCCAATATTCAACGCGTTGAGGATTGAATTGCAAAAACCCACCACCCGCAGAAAACTTATGATTCCACTGATGATTTTTCCCAATAGGAAGTGTGTTATGTTTGTTCAACAAATAGATATAATCAAAATCGATGATATTCAATTGGTTAACAAAGCCCCAGTTATTTGGCAAACTCACAAGAATTTTCTGACCACCCGCAGTAGTAATTGCAGGATATTTCAAACTTGAAAACAAAGCAATTGAATTGCTGTAAGCCATCGAAACAGTGGTTTGATAAATGCCCACTCTGTAGGTGATATTCTTTGACTTATTATATTCACCCGTTAAACCAGCTGAAATTTCCATAGAGGATGGCATTGGGAAGAATTTATGACGATAATCACCAATAAACATAGCTGCACCACCCACAAATGAAACATTTATATTTTTCTGCCAATCTCCAGTTGCGTATTTGATTTCATCAGTCAATTTAATTTTAACCTTCCGCTCTCTCTTAACGGGAGGAATGATTACCGATGCATAATTGGTCAATTTCTTCGAAGTTTTATCATTCAAAAAATACGACACCCCAAGATGAAATTGAAAATACCCATCAGGCATCATACTTTTCGTACGTTTCTGGGTTTTTGTGTATCCTTGATTAACATATCCATTATAATAGTCACGCATTGTTGCAGAATAAGGTTTTAACCCGGTATTGGGATCAATTGCCTCCGGCGATGCGTCATACCACTTTTGAATATCACCTCCATACCAAAGACCAGAACCAAAATCATCTAGATAGTCAGTAGTAGTAAATACACTTTTAATTTCCGCATGAAAAGCAAACTTTTGCATCAAATATGTCAACTGAAACGATACATTGGCACTTCCAGCTAATTTACCGTACGATTTTGCTCCAGACAAATAATTCTGTCCTTCTGTCCCCACACTCCGCAGATTCATCATTTCATACTTATTCCCAACAACCTTATTTTGATCATCATAGACGTTGGTAGAATACTCTCTAAATGGAGTATACCCAAAAACGCCCATTCCAAGTCCCAATTGAGGAATCCACTTTCCTTTTTGATATGGCTTTAGCGTATATGTCCGGCCATCGCCCAACATCATCAACATATCAAAATCCAATCCGCCCATTTTTGTCAAAAAGGCATATCTCCAACCCGAGGGGTCAGAAATGTAGCCCTGAGATCCTTGCAAAAAGAAAGGTGCCATTCCCGAAAATAACGCAGGTGCGTTACGATAATGCATAGAAACATTTGTGCGCCACGCCGAAAGCCTAAAAGCAGTATTCTGACGTGCATTGTACTGTAAAAATGCAGAACCGCTAAATTCCATGGTAGATGGCAACGGGGAAAACTTGTGACGATAGTCACCGCGATATGTCGCTGCACCAAACATCGCACCGGCTTCCCATGACAAAGGTCCTTTACCAAGCATACGCTGCAACATGGAGGAATCAACGGCAATTCTACTAATTAGTGTAGTATCTATTTTGCGATAAATCGGTGGGGGGAGTTGCTCTTTTGTTAATTTAGGAATTTGAAAAGTCTGACCATCCGACAAGGTCAATTTAGTTGGGTTTCCTTCCAAATAAATCAATGACAATGTATCATTAATTCTAGTAGCATTATTATAAACAGGGTTCCCCAAAGAATCTTCAACCCTTACAATAACCGGATTTCCAATTACTTTCAATTCGATTTTTCCAAATTTATGAGAGCCGCCTAAAATGAAATCTTTTTGCTTTGAATATTCAGCAAGAGATCCCAACTTATTCACTTCTAACGAGGGCAAACGACTATCGCTTCTGCGATCCAATATCACATTCACCGCATTTGATTCAGAATAAATACCAGCTACCGCCATTTTCTCAGAGCCGGTTCCATTTCCGCCGGAAATAGACAATCCAACTTCTGAAGTTCCAGATGTATTTCGGTTAAAGGCAAATTCACCCAATTTCACAGCAGCAGCATCGATAGAACTGGCAAAATCAAGATGTAAAACACCCATGCTTTTATCATCACCAGGAAGAGTGTTCTCAACAAATGTCAAACCATCCAATGAATAGTTAATCCCATCAGAACCAACTTTTTCCAATAATATATTTCCAGAGTTGTTATAGAATCTACTATCAGACAATTGAAAGTCAATATCCATTCCGTCTCTCAAATCCAAGAAAGGTCCAGCTACATATATCATTGGCTCACCCGACGTAGAACCTGTTACTGAAGAATTTTCAATTTTCACACTTTTCCTATACCAAAAGGGATCAAAGCGCAAAGGTTGAATTAGGTTCTGGAATTGAACATTGGAAATATTAATTGATGAAGACTCATCAATCCCAACAATCATAAAGCCATTACCAGGCATTGAAGGGTCTAAAGATTTCACAATCACGGGAGATTCAGAGGTTCCTTTAATCAAAAGGGACCCTTCCACTTGCAATGTTGCTCCAGGCTCAAACAGGATAGTCTGCCCACCTTCTATGGTAAATGTCTCTCCCTTTTTAACTACTTGTGTTCCAGAAATATTTATTGCCGTTTGCGAAAACAACACACCCGTCAACAAACAACTAAGGGTGAAAAGAAAGCCATACTTTATCATATTATTCATGATTATCTCTTGATTTGAATCACTAAGGGTTCTTGGAACTGAATTGGTTTAATTTGCGTTTGAATAGAAAATTTATCAATCACTACATATTGCAGTTGAGCTATTTGATCGGCGGTTAATTCAATTGTGCCACCGTTGATTGTTTTCACACCATCTTTCAAGCCAACTAACTTCACATCCATATTTTCAATAGTATAGTTAAAATTGGGCATATCTGGATGTACTGCTTTAAATGATAGTTTTTTGGAATTAGAAAGTCTACCCACGCTAACTGTGCGATCACTTGCCCCATCAACGACGATAAAAGGAATAGGGATTTGCTGAATAAATACGGAATCGTTTAATAAGCCCATACCATCGGTGGATGTGATTTTGAATTTACACCATCCTGGAGAGTTTGGCGTAAATTTAACCAAGCCCTTGGACTTATCAATAGATAGATTTGGGTCACAATTACAACTTGCAGAACCCACATTTAATAAATTGACATATCTCAATTCTGCCGATTTACCTTCATAAAATGTCTGAAATGCGTGTTCTGATTTCCCAACGAAACCCTTTGGCATAACCTTTATCTTTAGGGATTCCTCAAATCCATTTTTGCTAAACAACAATGAATAATCACCTGCGGTTGGGGGAATAAACAATAACGTATCTGATTTCCACTTATTGAGTGTAAATACTTTCTCATTTAGTGTCGCTGACACTTTCATTTTTTCATGATCCAATACTACAATCTTAACTGTATCTCCTGGACGAGCTGATTCGATATTGTAGGCCATCATGACAATGCTATTTCTACCTTTTTCACCCTGAAATTCCAAACCACCATTTAGCAATTTGAATCGCAATAACATTTCACCCAAAAATGTTCGAACAACATTTGCCGGACCATGTTTAAACTTCCACTCAAGATAAATCTTCTTTTTCCCATCCGCCAATCCATTCTGCAAGTCCAAAGCAAATAATTTCTGAAACTCCAACCTTTTTGGATCATTCGCCGGTTTCGACAGATAAAATTCATTCAACTTGGTCAATTTGTCAAACAGTATGTCACCAGTTCCTGGCTTGAAAAAGAATACATCACTGACACTATAGCCATTGGGCTCATTATATTTCCCAGTGGTTGGATTATATCCACCCAAAGCTTCCAAATAACGCTTATCTAAATCTTCAACGTAGTCATAGCAATCTTTCAAGGCAGGAATATTCATTTCCGACTTGGTAGATTTATTCAAATAATCTAAAAGACTATAGTTGATCCGAAACCATTCAATGGGGATCTGCAATACTGTTAACGAAATAAATAACAGATACAAAACACTAATCAACCGGAAACGAAGATTTTTAGACTTTTTAATTTTTACCGTACCTGCCATCTTATTTAACCATTATGATAGGACTAGCCATCATCGTTATACCACCTTTTTGAGAAGTCAAACGAATGTTTTCAAATATAAAAGTCGTATTCTTTTGGGCATTATTTTCAAGTTCACGAATCTCATTTCTTAAAAAGCGAGTGGCGGAATGAAACTTTTTGACATTTCCACTTTCTGAAACAATTGCAACATCAAAATCAATGACTTGCCAAAAAACATTATCAGACTCTAACTTATTTGCTTTACTTAATTGCACTGGGTTGCCATAAATATCCATTAATGACACTTTCGGTGGTCGTGGTAAGCTCGCAAAAAAGACAGCTCGATCAATCACTTTTCCATTCTCACCCATTTGAATCTCAAACTTCCCCTCTTTTTCTGGAACAACCGTTAGAAGCATACCTTTACGTTCAACGATTGCTGTCTTCGAAACAAACTGCATCCTTAAGCCCTTTGGAACAAAATTGGAGTCCAAAGTAATGGTGAATTTTGAACCAACTTCTGCACGCAAATTAGAGGTCTCGTGAATAAATCTGAATGCCGGAGACTCCACATTAAAACTAGATAAAAGGCGAGAATCACCAATCTTTACCTCTAAACTATAGTTGCCCGCTTGCTTTGGAGTGTAAATTAACCGATAATCTCCATTATTGTTAACTGGCTTGGATTCAACTAGCCCGCCATTGATTTTCACAGTAGGTAATATTCCCTTTTTCTGTGGGCGAATAACGACATCTAATTTTTCTCCTAGAATCAAATTACGCTTCATCTTCTGAATAAAATCAGAATTGTCCATAGTGAGAATTTCAAATTTGGGCATCTCCAAATCTCTCTTTTTCAACACCACCAATGTGTTGTAGAGCATAACTGTTCTAAAATGCTCAAATACTGCAGGTAGCACGCCGTTCGGCGTTTCTTTAAAATAAAAATCAATTACCGGGAATTTTGATCCAACGAAATCTTCAGGCATGTCAAACTCGGATTTCAAATCTTTCAACCCAATCGTAGAGTATGACTCAATGTAATTTGTCAGGATTGATTTAACTTTCGGCCCTAATTCACCTTTTCTAATCTTTTTCTCTGCAAAATTATTCTCACGCAACCTATCCCCTGATACACCGGTCTGATTGGCAAAATCTAAATACTCATCTTCAAGTGCTTCAATTTCAGAAACAGACTTCATCGTTGAGGTTTTCAGAGCCAGTTCCATTGGATTAACAGAATTAAATCCCCTCAAATCATTCAACAATTTTTCATTTAATAAATCCTGGGTAACTGCAACGCCCGAATACTGCATTACATACATACCCGGTGAGGAAAAGAAGATAAATAGAATAAACACCAAGTACAAAAAATTCAATTTCTTGAACGAGAAGTTCTTCGCCTTCGATATGGTAATCGTAGAACCCATTTTACGGCTTACTTACCGCTATTTAAAAACTGATTGTATTTTTCGTTGATCGAACGCATGTTTTGGTTGTAGTTCTCCATCAACTGATTGAATTCCTGCATGCTCTTTTGCATTTCGGCAGAACGACTGGCATTGGCTTGCATTTCACCACGGATTTGCTGAACGCTTTCTGTCATATCCTTCAATCCCTTATTCAATTCACCCAAAGTAGATGCAAACTGCGACATTGCAGATTGATATCCACCCATGTCGGTGGTAGTTCCGTCAGCATTTTCGTTCGACAACTGAGGAAATACTTGCTCCCAACGATAATCCTCGTCATCGGATTGTCTTTCGAAAGCAGAAATCAAGAATACGATTGCTTCGATACTCAAACCCAAGATAAACATTTCGTTGGCAAAGTTCCAACCCAAAAATTTAAACATGGCACCTACAAGTACCACCGCGGCTCCAAAACCATAAATAAAGGTAATGGGATCTAATTTGCCTTTTTTCTTATTGCTGCTCATAAAGATTTTTTATAAAATTGGTTATTTTTTTAGTAAGTGTTCTTGAAAATTATTCCAGTTGGCATTGGCTTGATCTAGACCTTTTTTGGTTGCTGAACGCGTTGCAATTAAAGCGATAATCACGAACAAAACCAAACCTAAAACAAAGAATATCAATTGCTTATTGAATTTTTCATCCAATGACGACTGAACTGCCTCTACTGTCTTATTTTGGTCGTCGAATTTCTTTTTGAACTCATCTAAGGCCAAATTCATCGCACGCTCATTTTGAGCTTGTAATTCTTGAGATCTCGTAATTTCCGAAGCTACCTTCGCCTGCATACCTTCTAATGCAGAGGACAATGCTGCGTTTTTACTTTGTGCGTTTCGCAATTCAGTTTTTAGCGACTTTACCTCTTCAATCGCTTTGTTTGAGCGGTCTAAAGCCTTTTTCAAATCCGAAGTATTACCCACTTCCAGAGCAGTTTGGGCATTGCCATACGACAATAAAACGAATGCAATAAATGTAGTTATTATCCTCATGGATGTTGTTATTAGTTGAGGCGAAATTAGGGTAGCAATCCCTTAGAAACAACACCTTTAAAAAAACCTTATATTAAATCTAAAAAATCAGTTCACTCATTACAACATATATTTCACTAAAATTCCACCCCCAATTACAATATATAGACATCAACTGACAAGAAAAAGACATAGACTTGCCATTACGTTAGTATTACAAAATGAAAACCATCGGCCAACTGCTAAAAAAAGATTACTTATTACTTAGAGTAAGTGAACTCGCATCCCCAGACTTGGCATCTAGGTTAATTTTACACGCCCAATATCTTAGTTTTTGTGATTTTTCCGAATTTCGGTTGATGATTCCTTTTAACACACCACAAGACATTATCGACGTATTGAATAAATGGATTTCTCAACAGAACATACCAGGGGCCATTCGCAATTATATTCCAGTTGATAACAAGAGTAAATTTGATACAGAAGTGATAATGAATCCGGAACTTTCTTTTAAAGACTGGATTGCCATTTTACCTACCCCCGATTTCCATTACGAATCGTTACGCAAAAAGATTTGGAACCTCAGTATGGGCGGCAAAGCCTTGCTTATTCTTTTACCTGAATCTGTCACCAGCTGGCGTAAAAGCACAAGCACCTTCAAACGAATTCACTTAAAAGGAGCCAACATGGCCTTTTCTGGCAGCAGCCTTTTCCCAATGGGATGGTTCCATAAACGTCAATTACGCGAAATACACCAATATCGCCTCGTACACATGTGGCTGACCCCTCAGATTTATGATGTCAACTCTGCCTTATTCAAAAAAGACATGGCCATCAAATTGGATGCGATTACCAGTTACGACACGCACCCCAACGATTTATAATCCCTCTATCAATCAGGAATCCTTCTGGAGAAAGGAATTAAACCCGCGACTCGCTTTCCATACCTCCACCACATAATCATCAAAATCCAAACGCAAAGTATCCTCCGCCTCCACCGAGTGTTGGATGTAAAATTGTTTGTTGAAAATTAACGGCTGCTCCGCAGCCGCAGCTCCCCACACCATATCAATCCTCTTATTCTTTTCTCCCCTTACCTCGCCAAAATACTGCACAAACGAGGTCTCTTTTATCACCAGCGCAAAACCCTCCAAATCCCCCGCGATTAAACCGCGAATCCGCATCAACTCTTCCTTCTCCGGCATATAGACACCGCTGTAAATCCCGCATTCCTCCGGACCCAGCTGAAGATAAAGTCCGCCCGCACCCATTTCCTTCCTCCCGCCAATCTGTATGGCCGCAGCACAATGCAATTTATAGGGCGACTTATCCTTCGAAAATCGAACGTCCTTGTTGATCCGGAAAACACATTGCTTTGCCTCCAAACCTTCAAAACGAGGGTCAATCGCCGACATTTTAGCTAAAACCGAAGTAACGAATTCCAAAAACAACGCCTTCACGTCGCGCTCGTATCTGCCGCGATTTTCATCAAACCACGACTTCTGATTATTGGCCGATAACCCAATAAAAAACTCATAAAACGCCTCGGTAAATCCCATATTAATTCCCCAAAATCCCTTAACGCATAATCTGAATGAAACCGCGATGCTCCTCCCCTGTCTTGTTGTGCTTCATGTGATAGAAATAAATACCCGCAGGCAACTCAGCACCGCTCGAATCCTTACCATTCCAGTCGTTTTGATACGCAGCCGAATGATAAACCAACTCACCAGCCCTATTATAAATGTTTACCAAACGCTTATTGTATTCAAACAACTCCGTCAAATCCCAATACTCGTTATCGATATCCCCATTCGGCGTAATTAAATTCGGAATCCTAACCAACTCAGGATCTACAACCCTAACCCAAACCGTATCGCGGAACAAGCAACCGTTGCTGTCCAAGGCAAGCAAAGTGTACACCATGCTGTCGGTAGGTCGAACAAAAACCGTCTGAAGAGTATCCACGGTCGACATAAACTGCTTCGGCGACCAACGCCAGTTTGAACCATTATAAGCATACAACTTTGCCAATGTACCACGTGCGATCACTGTGTCTTTCAACGGATTCATCCGCAATCGATACTCATTGATAAACAATCCCAACGAGTCCAAACAACCCTGGGCGTCCTTTACCCGCAAAACATAAATCCCCTTTCCCAAACCCGTGGCTTTGGCTGCTATTTGCTTCATTGGATCATCCCACTTATAAGTTAATGGCGCAAATCCACCCGTGCCATTGACCCACAAATACCCCACCGAGCTACCAGCACAAATCACTGAATCATGTGCGCCCAAACTCAAATTAATCTTCGACGGCGCAACAATCACCTTAACAGAATCATTGTAAGGAATCGAACAACCATCACTCACCACCAATCGGTATGTTTTACTCAGTAACGGGGTATCCAAAACCCCCATTGCGGAAATTTGCACCCCATCCAAAAACCATTTCCTCGTCATTGACCTTCCGCCACCAGCCGTAATTTGAACAATCGTAAAATCGCCATAACACAAAATAGAATCACTCAATGCGATGCTTCCCGTAATCGCAGGCAGCCTATCAACCGTAAAAAACGACGTGTCATTCAATACAGTACAACCATCTTCTACATGTACACGATACACGGTTTTCCCCACGGCCAGTGGATTTACTACCACAGAATTACCAACCAAACCAATGCTGTCCCAAACGATTTTTCTCTTCGATGCAAGTCCGCCAGAATCCAAAAGGCTAACCGACATTTTCTCGCCATGACATAAAACAGAATCTCTAACCGCGCTCAAAAACAAGGGATTTCGCATCGTAACTTTCACCGAGTCATAAACATCTGGCGAACAACCTTCACTTCCCGTCACATAATAGGTTGTCGTTACCGACGGCCCCACCGTAATCACCGAAGCCTTTACCCCATTGCTCCATACCAGAGAATAAGCGCCTCCGCCATGAAGTCGGTTACCACCTTTGATCGTCGACGCTAAATCAGCAGTCCGGCCTTGACAAATCAACGTATCGTTTGACACCGACATCATCAACGGCAAATAGGTATCCAAACGGGCACTGTCCGTCGCCGAAACCACAGTACAACCATCTGTTAGTGTGAGATAAACTTTTACTGTATCTGTTAGGATGATCGATGCCAATTTAGAGGTTCCCATACCATTCGACCATTGATATTTATAGCCTGCGGTGTCACCGCCCGAAGCTTTTGCGGCCAGGAACATTGTATCACTGATACATACTGCGGTATCGGCTTGCATGATTTTCACGGTTAGAGGCGGTTTGACATAAATCGTTTGTATGGCAGTATCAGATTTCAATGCGCAACCATCCCAAAGCACCACTGAAAATTGCTGCGTAGCCGCGGGGAATACAACCTGTGTCTTGCCACCCCCGGAAACCCCTGTGCCATACCATGAATAGGTATAGGGAGTGCTGCGGCCGCCTGCGGCGGCCGCAGACAACAACACCGGTCTACCGTTGCAAACAACCGTATCCTTGCGCAATCGAACATCCAACGGCTTAAACACACCCTCATATTCAACCTTAAATCCCTTGCCCGTAACCATCGGATCACTATACTGTATAAACCATAACGCATTCCCCGAAATCGTCTTCCAAGCACCCGCCAGCGGCAAAGTACTACCCGAAAACTGCCCCAAACGGTTCGCGCCCGCAACACTATTCTTATACATAACCAACGAATCAAAACCGATCTCATAGTCCAAGACCTTGAAGCGATATCGAATGCTGTCCGCTCCAGGCAATTTCAATTTAAACTTCACAATCTGATTGGCGATGTAATTATCCTCACCACCCTCATCATATACAAATCCCCGACAGCCAACCGCGCTATCCGTCCCCGTCTTAGGCAATAAAAATGCCTTACAAATATCAAAAGTGCTATCCACCTTCACATACTGAACCTTCGTTATCGAATCCTTCTTCCCCTTAAAACATCCATCCACCACCAACTTAACTGTGTACTTTCCATAACTCGTATACGCATGCGATGTATTCGTAGTTGTTGCCGTCCCACCATCGCCAAAATACCATTTACTCGCCTTGTAATTCTCCGAATAATTCAAAAAATTCATCGTTTTGCCCGTCGTACAAGCCACCGTATCCCCAGCAAAATTAGCCTTCACATAAGCTGAGTCATATTTATTGCCCACGCCGCAAACCCACCAAGCATTGGTAACTTGAATCACTTCATTGCTGCATTGACCATATAAATCCGACGCCGACAAAATGCTAAATATCCTCGCATCCGCATACGTAGCACTACTGGTCAAATAAACACTCAAATTCCGATATGCAATCTTCGCCGACTTATCAATCCCCAACGAATCAATCTTAAACGCGTTTCCCTTCTCGTTGGTTCCAGTAACTCCTTTTGCAATCAAATAATACCAGTAATTCTGAACTCCACTATTTGTATGAACACCCCCATTATCGGCCGCACCGGCATACCAACTCACGCCTTTATAATATTTGGGATGACTAAATAAATTGGGATTCACCATACTCCGAATTCCATTTCCCGATGGCGTAATATCCTCACCAATTCGCCAACTGTATTTGGTAGGTCGAGCCCATATTTCAATGGTCTGACCAAAAACATCACTGAAACTCTCATTCAAAGCACCGCTCTCATAACTATAAACCAAATTCGCAGTATTCGTTGTCACTGCATGTGTAATTTCATGACCACAAACGTCAAGCGCAGTTAATGGCGTGAACGTTGTCCCGTCACCATCGCCATAGGTCATTCGCGTACCATCCCAAAAAGCATTATTATAATTCGTGCTATAATGAACGTAGCTTAAAATCTTTGCGCCATTTCCGTCATAACTATTCCTGGAATGGACATTTTTATAATAATCATACGTCATCTCAGCACCCCAATGCGCATCGGTTGCAACCTCATCTTTATTGACATTCACATTATTCCAAGTATTGTCGGCATCCGTAAAATCAACCCCGCCTGAATATGTCGTCCCCTTCTTTAAATTATACGTTTCGATGCCGGCACCTCTGCCCATTTCCCGAAGTCGAAAATTGGTTGTAGACGTACTATCCGTAATGATTTTCTGCGACCCACTGTATTTCGTGACCGCCGTCCCCTTGCTATCGCCATGCAAAATCAAATCGTTCGATGCCACAATCACTCCAGTCTCAGCATCCACAAATATCGACCTCCCTGCCAAGGGCTCGCTCGCGAACACATCAAACTGAAAACACAAACGATGCGTACCGCCCAAGTTTAAACCTTGAGCCATATAAATCAACTTTCCTTTAGGAAAATAAGAAGTATCCGGATTCCCCGTCGACATCTGAAGCGCCGCGTTCTGACCTGCATCCTCCCAATAATATTTACTCGCCGGCAAATAAGTCAATGCCAATTTCAACGCCGATGCCTCTTCCAACACTTTTTTGCCCGAAAACTGAGATTCCGAAACAAAATCGCCATTTACCGACAAAATTTGCCCTTGTTTTGTATGAACGATACCCATCGATAAAAAAGCGGGAACCCCCTGATAATATTGACGTATACGATAGTGGGTCTGACCCAAATCATCGGAAATTTCTTGGTACTTTCTCCATTCACTTTGCGATGTGTATTTGCCCAATTTTGACACCACCAATGGCCATTGTTCTGCACTGGGCCGCTCACTTTCCTTGAAAACAACCATTTGAGGATTTGCCAAACCCTTGTGCGACATGGACCCATTCATCAACACCTGCGCCTTCAATCCCCCCACAATCAACAACACATAAAATAAAAAGAATCTGCGAGTAAACGATTTTACCATAAACTCAAAAATACAATAAAGATTGGAAATCAATAGACAAATGGTGTAAATCCCAAAACCAAAAATACTTTTTGCAAATTTTCAAAAACCACCAGTGTGTACTTTTTAATTTAATACACATCAATTAATTTTGATATATGAACAAAATGAGGATTAATATCACCATCAATAAAAACGTTCACGAGAGGGCCAAATTCTTTTCAGCCAAAGAAGGGAAAAGCCTAAGTGAAAACATCGAGGAGTTGCTGACACAATACTATCAGCAAAGAATCGACACTACAGTTTCCGAGCCAATCATCGAATACAATGAACCGAAATCGATCCAAAGGTCCATCCTTGAAACAACCCTTAACTTAAATCTAGAAAGTCAACTCCAATTGCTTCAATTTGCTGAATTTCTCATTTTTAAAAATTCACAGCAACAAAACAACAGTATCAAAGGCATCCTGAAGGGTAAGATTTACATGTCGGATGATTTTGACGAACCGTTAGAAATGTTCAAGGAGTACATGCCATGAATTATTTAATTGAAATTAATTAGCAAAGACGACATCTTTGACACCTACGGAGTTGACCGGATTTGGTAATCGACTGCATTTTCGTCAACTGAAAACGTTAGATTTGCATTACAAACGACAAATCAGTTCTTTCTATTTGAAAAAGCCCAGTATTAGCAGGGTCCTAGCATAAAAAAAGCCACCTAATAGATGGCTTGTGGTGCACGCTTAGGGATTCGAACCCCAAACCTTCTCATCCGTAGTGAGATGCTCTATCCAATTGAGCTAAGCATGCATTACTTTCCAAGGATGCAAGGGTTGGTAACAACCCCGGAAAGGGGTGCAAATATAGCAATTATTGTTGCAATTTCAAATGAATTATGGAAATTTCCATCCATATACAAACCCAAAAACCCATCAAATACCACGCAATTTGTGTTAAATTGCGAAACTGTTTATGAAAAAATCTATCGTCGTTGTAGTGGCCATCGCCTGCGCCATCGCCCCTGTCCTCAGTAACAAACCGCCTAAAAAACAAAAAGGCGCAACCCCCGCTCCCGCTGCAGAATCTGCCGCACCCGGAACCGATAAACCCAAAGACAAAGCGGCTACCATCGAAAGCAAAACCAAAAATTGTGTCAAAACCGACGGGCTGTTCCCTCTTTATCAAGATAGTACCGATGGCAAATTATACCTTTTGGTGAACGCCAAACAACTCAATACAGAATTCATTCACTTTGCCTACACCGAAAATGGGGTCATCGCCGCCGGACTTCACCGAGGTCAATATCGCGATTCCCGCATTTTTAAAATCACCAAATTCTATGGCAACCTAGAATTTAGCCAAATCAACACCAACTACTATTTCAACCCAAGCAGCCCACTTGCAAAAAGTCAAGAAGCCAACGTCTCCGATGCGCCCCTTGCCTTTGAAAAAATCCTCGCAGAAAACAAAAAAACTGGCGATTACCTGATAGATGCCGATGAACTTTTTCTGTCTGAGAAATTGCATCAAATCAAAGAAGGCGGCCGCCCCGGCGCAGAAGGCTTTAAATTGGGTAACCTTGCCAAAGGAAAGACGCAATATATCAAAATCAAAAACTATCCAGAGAATACGGATTTGGTGGTTCGCTACGTATACGACAATCCAGCACCTATGGGCGGAGGAGAAGATATCGCCGACCCCCGCTCTGTATCGATCGAGTTGCAACACAGCATCCTTGCCGCGCCAAAAAACAACTTCAAATCTAGACAAGATGATCCGCGTGTGGGATATTTTGCCGACCAAGTGAACGATATGACATCCCCCAATGCAACCAATTACCGCGATGTGATTCACCGTTGGGATTTGCAAAAGAAAGACCCTACAGCTCTATTGTCGGAGCCAATAAAACCCATCGTTTGGTGGATCGAAAACACCACACCAAAAGAATATCGCGAAACCATCAAAAAAGCCGCTTTGCAGTGGAACAAAGCCTTTGAACCGATTGGATTTTTGAATGCAGTACAAGTTTTTGAGCAACCGGATACCGCCACTTGGGACGCTGGCGACATTCGCTACAACGTTTTGCGATGGACCTCATCTCCCAATCCTCCGTTTGGTGGTTATGGCCCAAGCTTTACCAATCCTCGCTCAGGCGAAATCTTGGGTGCCGATATCATGTTTGAATATGTCTTCTTAACCAATCGTTATCGCGCACAAAAATTGTTTAAAACCGATGGTGGACAAGCGCTAACCCCTGCGGAAATTATTCAAGAAACGGAAAAAGAACTTCAAAATAGTCAGGCCGACCATAATCCATTCAAAGGATGCTATGCCGCTGATTGCTTGCACAACGAACACATGTTTGCTAATGCGATGCTTGCAGCTCAAGGAGCCACCGACGTGGATAAAACTCGCTTGATCAACGAATCAATTCACTACCTCGTTTTGCACGAAATGGGTCACACCATGGGCTTGATGCACAACATGAAGGCGTCGCAATTGCATACGCCAGAGGAATTGGCCGACCCAAATCTTACGTATAAAACAGGATTAATTGGCTCGGTGATGGACTACCCTGCAATCAACTTAAATAAGAAGAAAACCAACGTTCAATACTGTCAGACCGAACCCGGACCCTACGATTTATGGGCGATCGAATACGGCTACAGTCAAGGTTTGGACGATGAGGCTGCGGAATCAGCCAGACTTAAGGCGATCTTGGAAAGATGCATCGAACCGAAACTAACTTTTGGAAATGATGCCGACGATATGCGTTCTCCGGGCAAAGGAATCGACCCGCGCGTGATGATCAACGATTTATCGAGCGATGCAGTAGGTTACGGCATTGAGCGCATTGAAATGACCCAAGACTTGATGAAAAATTTGCGCGCAACCCATACCGATGGCGAAATCAGCTACCAAGCGATGGTGGGTGCCTATGCATCATTGAGCGGCGCATACTCTTCTATGGTGGGCATCATGAGTCGCTACATCGGCGGCGTATACGTCAACCGTCCATTCCCGAACCAACCCAATGCGCCCCAACCTTACGAACCAATTCCCCATTTCCAACAAAAACGTGCTATGGAAGCCTTGGCGAAATATGCATTTGCGCCAAACGCAATGGAAGTGCCTTCTGATTTGATTCCATTCTTACAACAACAGCGACGTGGATTTGGATTTTTCGCAAAAGAAGAGGATCCAAAAATGATGAATCGCGTTTCAAGAATGCAAGCCGATGTCTTGGCTCATTTGCTGAACCCAAAAACATTGTTGCGTATTTCGGATACCAAAGAATATGGCAACCGCTACGTATTGACCGACATGATGGGTGCATTAACCAATGCCATTTTCATGGAAGATCTAAAAAGCATGGTCAACAGCCACCGCATGATTTTGCAAGAAATGTATGTCGAAACGTTGCTCGCAGGAGCGCTTCAGGCAGAAAAAAACCCTTACGATGCAATTTCCAAAGCGGCGATGTATGGCGAAATCACTCGCATCCAAGAAATGTTGAAAGCAAATCCTGGCACAGCCGAAACCAAAGCACACCGCTCATTGCTATTGAAAGGCATCGAGAAAGCACAGAACAATTAAATGAAAACCAATAGACTCATTGGCCTCGGCTGCTTGATGATTGCCACAACCATTGCCCTCGGAGCTATGGGTGCACACACACTGGAGGGTTCGATTTCCTTGCGTTACCTCGAGGTTTGGAAAACCGCATCGCTGTATTTCGCGCTGAATGGATTGGGTTTACTCGCCATTGCAAACATCGCCCCCACAATAAAAGGCCTACACATCAAACTAATAATTCTAGGTGCTTTCATATTCAGCGTATCCCTCTGGATTCTTGCGCTGAATGAAATCCTATCCCCTGCCTTGCGTAAACTCGGAGCCATCACCCCTGTGGGAGGCGTCCTCATGATTGTCGGTTGGACGTTGATTGGAATTCATCAACTGAGGCGTTAACCCATTTGAGAAGTGACTAACCATCAAACAGTTTCCTGAAAAGGGTAAATCCATAAAAAAGGGGCGGCCAATGGCCGCCCCTTTCAATTTAATCCAATTTCTTGCGCGGATTATTTACCTGCTGGGGGTGGAATGTAATCCAATCCTTCCGTGGATGGCATCGCCGTTGGCTTCTGCCCCGGTCTAACATCCAACAACTCCACCTCAATTACCGTAATGCCATACATGTCATCAAAAGTTCCCGCCATACGAGCCAATGAAGGATATTCCACGTTAGAAATATACATCTCAAATGATCCGCCCTTGGCAGTTTTACCAAACGACTCTTCCAATGGTGGCAACTTCAAACTCTCGATGGTTCCCATAAATGGCTTCTTGTCCTTGCGATTGTCCTGAAATACCTTACCCTTGCCGCTCTTGATGATGAAATAACACAATACGCTATCGTAAACACCAGGAATGCTTCCGCTTCCCTTTTTCAATTCTTTGTAATACCCCTTGGCAGCCAATGGGCTCACACCCTGCTCTTTGCTCAACTTAGCCAACTTATCGTTGGTTTCCTTTTGCAACACCTTGATCTTCTTGTCCTGAACCCCTTGCACATAACCCTGATACACTTTGCCCATCACATCCTCTTTAATCGCCAAACCACTGTCCTTTGAGAAACCTTCTTTGATTCCACGTAAGAAACTACCATAGTCCAATGCGTCGATGCCTTGCTGCTTCATACGCTTTGCAGTTTCATAGCCATAAACATAGCTGAAAGAATCCTCAGACGTTTTCAAATTTTTACTGGTGTCGATTTTTTCACCGCAACCGGCCAATAGACCCAAGGCCAATACCGGAATGATTAATAATTGCTTTATCATGTCAAATTATTTATTTATAGTTTGTAAAGTTCTGCTTTTCTCTCCTTAATCTGCGCATCCTCCGCAAATTCTTCGTAACTCATATACTTGTCGATGATGCCGTTCGGCGTAATCTCAATGATACGATTGGCAATCGAATTGATAAATTCTTGGTCATGCGAATGGAACAATACCACCCCCGCATAATCCACCAAACCGTTGTTCAACGCCTGAATACTCTCCAAATCCAAGTGGTTGGTAGGTTCGTCCAACAACAATACATTCGGATTCTCCAACATCAACTTACTCAGCATACATCTCACCTTTTCTCCCCCACTCAACACCGTACACATCTTCTGGGTTTCCTCGCCGCTGAATAACATCCGACCCAAAAATCCGCGGACATACGTCTCGTCTTTCTCTACCGAATACTGCCTCAACCAATCAACCAAGTTGATTTTCTCCATGAAAAATTGCGCGTTTTCGTTCGGCAAATTACTCATCGTAACCGTCACTCCCCAATTAAATTCCCCCGTTGCCGGCTTAACCTCACCCCACAAAGTCTTGAAGAACTGGTTCAAAGCCAATGTGTTACGACTGATAAATGCAATCTTATCGCCCTTGCTCACCGTAAAGTTGATATTGCTAAACAACACCTCCCCCGACTCTGCTTTGGCACTCAAATTCTCAATCGTTAAAATCTGATCACCCACTTCTCTGCCCTGCTTTACAATAATACCAGGATACTTTCTTGTGCTCGGCTGAATCTCTTCGATGTTCAATTTCTCCAACATCTTCTTACGTGCCGTGGCCTGCTTACTTTTAGCTACGTTGGCACTGAATCGCGCGATGAACTCCTGCAATTCCTTCTTCTTGTCCTCCGACTTCTTGTTCTGATCCGATCTCTGACGTAACGCCAACTGAGAACTCTGATACCAGAATGTATAGTTACCGCTGAAAATCTGAATCTTACCAAAATCAATATCGCAAACGTGCGTACAAACATTGTCCAAAAAGTGACGGTCATGACTTACAACCAATACCGTATTTTCGAAAATCGCCAAAAATTCTTCCAGCCAACGAATCGTATCAACGTCCAAATCGTTGGTAGGTTCATCCATCAACAACACATCTGGATTGCCAAACAACGCCTGAGCCAACAACACTCGAACCTTTTGGTTACCATTCAGATCCTTCACCAAATATTCGTGAAACTGCTCTTCGATGCCCAAGCTACTCAACAACTGCGCTGCATCACTCTCGGCATTCCAGCCATCCATCTCCGCAAACTCACCTTCCAACTCACTCGCGCGCATGCCATCGTCCTCAGAAAAATCCTCCTTGGCGTACAACACTTCCTTTTCTTCCATAATCGACCACAATTTGTGATGACCACGGATTACGGTTTGCAAAACAGGATAATCGTCAAACGCAAAGTGGTTCTGACTTAACACAGCCATCCGCTTGCCAGGTTCGATGTCGACCGAGCCCGTATTCGGTTCGATTTCTCCCGATAAAATCTTTAAAAATGTAGATTTACCCGCACCATTGGCACCGATAATTCCATAGCAGTTGCCATTGGTGAACTTGAGGTTGACCTCCTCAAACAAAACGCGCTTACCAAAACGCAAAGAAAGATTTGAAACTGAAAGCATTATATACGAAAAATGAGCCGCAAAGTTACGGGTTATCCATGAAAATCGACGGTAATCTTAATTAAACAATGTGAAAGAGCCCTCCATTTTGAGGTTCACAAAGCCCATTTGGCCATTTTCGAACAAATTTCGATTAAAAACATAGTAGCGCGCCGGCTTATTACTTACGCCATGTTGCTTTTCTGGCAAGGCGGCAATCACTCCCGAATTCAACATCTTACGCCTAAAATTTCGCTTGTCCAAATCCCGCTGCAAAATGGTCTCATACAAGGTCTGTAAATCGCTCATCGTAAATTTCTCCGGCAACAGCTCAAACGCAATTGGTTGAATTTGAACCTTTTCACGCAAAGCCATCAACGCACCTTCAGAAATCTCATTGTGGTCAAACGCCAACTCAGGAATCTCACCAATAGGCAACCAAACCGCCCCTTTACTAAACGAACCCGGCTGAATTTCCACCTTACTACTTTCGATCAAAGCCATGTAGGCCACTGTAATTACTCGAGCGTCCGGATCCTGCCTTACGCCCTGCAACCAAGCCCTGTCTTTCGCTTTTGTGATCCGCAATGGATCGCCAAAGGCCTGAAATTGCTGTAAGAAAATCCCCGTTAAACCCGTCAATTCCTTCAACACACGAGCCGCCGCCTCATCCAAATTTTCATTGTCGCGCACCAAATCCCCCGGCAACGCATAATAGCTATCGTCCAACTCCGTCAGCGCGTTAGGAACCGTACGCTTAATCAATAGCAAACGTAAAGTCTCTTTGCTGAAGCCAAAAATGACGCAATCAACGGAAACGTGGGGGTTTAAAGATGGGCTTATCGACATGAACAATCTTTGCTCTAGCCCACAAATTAACCCAAAATAACAATGCTATCCAAAAAATTGTTTTTCAAGTGTTCGATTGACACTAAGCCTTTTTTCTTTAACTTGCGTCGATTTTATTATGATCTTAGTAGCAGACAGCGGAAGCACAAAGTGCGATTGGGTATTTACCGACGGAGAATCTCAGCGTTTATCGTTTCATACCATGGGTTTCAACCCGTTTTTTCACAACACCGAGTTGATCGAAAGTGAAATTCGCAAAAACACCGAACTCGCTGCAGTTGCACCGATGGTTGACCATGTTTTTTTCTATGGCGCCGGAGCAAGTAGTGCCTCAAGAAACATCATCATTGAGAATGCCCTAAAAGCCATTTTCACCAAAGCAAACGTTGTTGTTGATCACGATTTACTTGGCGCAGTCTACGCAACATGTGGCGACGAACCTGGCATTTCTTGTATCCTAGGAACGGGAAGCAATAGTTGCTACTATGATGGCAGTGTAATCCATGAAGTTGTTCCCGCTTTGGGCTATGTACTTGGCGATGAAGCTGGTGGAACATTTTATGGCAAAGATTTACTCCGCATGTTCTTGTATAAGGAGCTGCCCGAGAAAATCCACAATGGCCTTATTGAACGATTCAACCTCACCAAAGAAGGCATTTTTGAAGCCGTTTACAACAAACCGAATCCAAACGTTTATTTGGCCTCGTTCATGCGTTTTTTGAGCGATAACCGCGACGAAAAATGGGTGCGCGATTTCATTTATAATGGCTTCAGCAAATTCATCAACATTCATATTTGGAAGTACGAAAACCACAAAGAAGTGCCCGTTCACTTCGTCGGTTCAGTGGCTTACCACTTCAGTGATTTGTTGAAAGAAGCGTGTAAAATCCACCGAATTAACGTGGGTGTAATTACCAGAGAACCGGTAATCAATTTGGTTGAATACCATTTGCGAAAATTGAAAATTTCTGCATAATGATTGCCCTAATCCTGGATTTAGACGGGGTTATTTGCGATACCGCCCATTTTCATTTTCTTGCTTGGGAGCGCTTGGCAGCCGAATATGGCTATCAACTCACTCAAGACGACAATGAGAAATTGAAAGGCGTAAGTCGTGCAGATAGCCTAAAATTCATTCTCAAACTCGCCAATAAAACCCTTACCCATCCTGAGTTTGATGCCGATTTGGTACGTAAAAACGAGTGGTATTTGGAGTTGGTGAAAGATATGGGCCCAGACGATGTCCTTCCCGGAGTCCCTGACTTTTTTGCACAAGTAGATGACTTAAAATTGCCTCTGGCATTGGGTTCTGCAAGTAAAAATGCGACGATGGTTCTCACGCGTGTGGGTCTGGTTGAAGCCTTTGATGCAATTGTAGATGCAGGCCAAGTAAAACAAGGCAAACCCCATCCAGAAACTTTCCTCAGCGCTGCAGATATGATTGGATTCCCCCCATCGCAATGCCTAGTTTTTGAGGACAGCGCAGCCGGTGTTCAAGCAGCCATTGCCGCCGGAATGAGAGCTGTAGGCATCGGAAAACCCGAAGATTTGCCCGGCGCTGTGATGCATATCAACAATCTAGGAGAATTCGATTTCGATTTCCTTGACGAACTATAAACGTTTAATTTACCCCCATTCAACCCCATGATAGAATATTTCAAAGCAGACCCTTGGAAAGTCATCGAAGTAGGCTTTAACCCAAGCATGAACGAAATCGCCGAAAGCGTTTTTTCACTGGGAAATGGCATGATGGG
>Ga0209297_1000526_pt1 | contig 24454 bp, 25 predicted proteins | sample S_130805_MF_Meta_FD_187322 | JGI IMG/M metagenome (GOLD analysis project Ga0209297, IMG submission 187322) | Freshwater microbial communities from Lake Simoncouche, Canada to study carbon cycling - S_130805_MF_MetaG (SPAdes) (version 2) | ecosystem: Environmental > Aquatic > Freshwater > Lake ...
ACAGATATGAAATATTCTTGGAATCCAACGGGTAAAAACAGCTACGATATTATTGAAAGAAAATCGGGGAAGAAAAAATTCACAGCAACTCGAGTTGATCTTGTATTTGGTTCAAACTCAGTTCTTAGAGCGTATGCAGAAGTTTACGCACAAGATGACAATCAGGAAAAATTCATAAAAGATTTCGTTGAAGTGTGGACGAAAATTATGAATGCCGATCTTCCAAGCATTAATTAATTATAAAATTTAAAACTTAAATACCGACTAAGCTTTTAGCTATTATTGCATTTTTACTGATATCCAACTAAACACACGCACAAATTATTGAATTAATGCGTTGGATTTAGTACACGATTAAATCAATTATGAAATATTCTAAAAGAAAATTTATTTATAATAGCTGTTGTCTCTGTTTAGGTGCTTTTGCATTTTCTCAAATTAGTTATGCTAAAAAAAAAGATACTATTATAAAATTTGAAGGTGATGTTCTTTTGAATGGAAAAAAAATACAAACAGACTTAGCCGTAAAATATAACGATAAAATTGAAACAAAATCAGCAAGCCAAGCAGTTGTCTCTTTAGATGATGATATTTTTCAAATTAGAGAAAATACAATCTTTGAATTACCAAGCAAAAATGAAAGTAAATCCGGCGGTAAATTATTAGCAGGCGCAATTCTTGCTTCATTCACTCCAGGCAAACCAAAGAGTTTACAAGTAGAAAATAAAGGCACGATCGGCATACGAGGAACAGGTATTTATCTAGAAATAGAAAAAGAACAAACTCAATTTTGTTTATGTTATGGAAAAGCTGAAATTGTCTCAAAAAATAATAAATTAGTAACTGAAACAGATACAAAGTTTCACAAAGATTTTGTGATGTTAAACGATGGAACTATAAAACCTACTGATTTGTCAGAGAGGAAACTAAATCACACAAGTCGACAAAACATTGATCTTGAAAATTTTGCAGGTAGACCATCACCATTTATTGGAAGCTTTAGAGATATAATCTCGAACTTTCAAAGCCCAATTTAATTATTTTTTTATTTACCACCAATTGCCTGACCCATACTGAAGATGGGCATATATAGAGCAACCATTAAAGCACCAATAATAGCTCCAATAATAACAATCATAATAGGCTCAATAATTGTTGATAGTCCTTTAACAACGGTATCAAATTCTTCTTCATAGTAATTTGAGATTGCTTGAAACATTTCTTCCATATTACCAGTTTTTTCACCCACAGCAGTTAACTGAGCTAGCTGAACAGGAAATACATCTTTTTCATCATTAAATAATTTTGCAAGTGTTTCACCAGTAACAATCTTTGCAGAAATTCGATTAATAGCATAAATAAATACTAAATTTTCGGTAACGCTTCTTGCAATTTTTAAAGTATCGATAATACTAACACCCGCTCTTTGCAGGTTTGCCATAATCATTGTCATTCTTGAGATTACTGCTTTAGTGATAATGTCACCAAATAAAGGAAGTTTTAACTGACGTTTATGAACAAAATACCTAAAGGGTTCAATTTTGTTCATCAAAAATTTAAAAGTAAATCTAACTGTTAATACTGTTCCAATAATAATTAAAATATTATTTCCATTAGAAATAAATCTACTTGCAGCTAGAATAACTAATGTTGCACCAGGTAATTGCAAGCCCATACCACCATACATTTTTTCAAATACGGGAACGACTTTCCACAACATGAAAGTTGTAATTAAAGTTGCAACTGTAAATAACATGATAGGGTAAAAGAGGGCACTTTTAATTCCAGCTACAATTTTTTGTGTCTTTTCTTGTAGATCAACTAGCTTTCTTAAAAAATCATCAAGCTTACCGCTGGCTTCTCCGGCAGCTAACATATTAAGATAAATATTATTAAAGACAGTTGGATGTTTTGAAAAAGCTTCTGATAATGAAAATCCTGAATTTAAATCTTTACAAATCTGCGTTGCAACTGATCTCATTTTAACATGCAAAGTTTGATCTCTAATCATGATTATAGAATCAAGAATTGGCAAACCCGCTTTGACCATTGTTGAAATTTTTTTAGTAAATTGTAGCAATTCTTTATCAGGTACTTTTGCCCAAGGACCAAAATTAAGATGAATATTACCTCCCGCAAATATAATAGGTGCATTACTCATAGGCATTTCTTGTGGAGTTTTATCTTTTTTTGAACTTTGTTTAATGGACGTCGCGATAATTTTTTGATTACGTAATTTTGTTGAAACTTCCTTTATGTCAGCACCATCAATCTCACCGGTAACTTTTTTTCCAGATTGAATGCCTGCGTAAATGAAAACTGCCATATTAACCTGAGATCACTAAAGTTCTTTGATATTCTTCAAATGAAAGAATACCTTGCTTAATTAAATCTCTGCCAATTTCTTGCATTGTAATAAATCCACCTTTTTTAGCTGCTGCCATCAATTCAGATGCTCTTCCGTTTCTTAATATTTCTTCCTCTAAAGCTGGGGTTTTTTTAAGCACTTCGTAAATACCTTTTCTACCTTTGTATCCTGATCGATTACAATTAGGACAACCTGAACCTTTTTTAGGTTTAAATGTCGATAATTCTTCTTCTTTAAAGCCAATATCTAAAAGCATTTGATCAGTAATTTTTGCATCCACTTCTAAACATTCAGTGCAATTTCTTCGCGCAAGTCTTTGTGCAACGATTAATGATAGAGCAGACGCCACCATGAAACTTGGAACGCCCATGTTCGTTAATCTTACAATAGTTGCTATTGCATCATTGGTGTGAAGAGTGCTTAATAGTAAGTGACCTGTTAGCGCTGCTTTAATTGCAATATCTACAGTTTCTTTATCTCGAATTTCTCCAACCAAAATAACCTCAGGATCTTGTCGTAAAAATGATTTTAAAATTTCAGGAAATGTAAGACCGATATCATTATTAGCCTGAACCTGACCCACTCCTTTTAAATAAAATTCAACAGGATCTTCTGCAGTTAAAATATTTGTTCCCGGCTTATTAATTCTTTGAATACATGCATAAAGCGTTGTACTTTTTCCGCTTCCAGTTGGCCCTGTAACAAGCACCATCCCTTGCGGAGACTCAATAGCACTAACTAATTTCTTATAATCTTCAGCTTGAAAGCCTAATTGATCCAAGCTTAAATCAGGACTGCCGGCTAAAATACGCATGACTACTCGCTCCCCATTTTTACTTGGCAACACATTAAAACGAACATCAATTTCAACATCATTAATACTTCGTGGATTTGGATTTTTAAATTGCAATTGACCGTCTTGTGGAAGACGACGTTCAGAAATATCGCAACCGGCTATAATTTTTAAACGAGTGACAATAGCATTGTAGTTCTCCATTAAATATTTTGTGTAGTTATCCTGAACCGTTAAAATACCATCTTTCCTAAATCGTATTCTTGCCTCACCATGTCGGTATGGTTCGATATGGATATCGCTGGCACCTGCCGTAAAAGCATCTTTTAAAACTTGATCAACAAAAACAACGACCTGACTCTCATCCTCTTTTTTAGCTAAAATAATTGGTTGAGCTTTAAATTGTGCGCTTTGTTTTAAAGCAGTTTGTGCTGCAGTAGGAGTTACACTTTGTTGCGAATTACCTTCTGCAACTGTTCCAGCTTCACTTGGATTTAAAAAAGATTTAAACTTAAAAGCACTGTCTAAGTTTGATGGTTTGGCTACATACATTTCAATATTTAATCCAGTCATGCTTTTTATTTTTCCAGCTAGACTTGATTTTGAAGGATCAAAAATTGCAATTTTTAAAACTCTTCCCTCGATTTCAAAAGGGATCATTTCATGAAGACTTATAAAGTCCCTTGGTAATTTATTAACCGCATCTGCTTTTATATTTTGTTCAGTGAGATTTATTTTTCTTAAAGCATAATTTCTTGAGATTGCAGAAACGACATCATCTTCTGTAACTTGGTTACTTTTTAAAAGGTATTGAATAACACCTAGAGGTGCCTTGCCATTAGATTCAAATGCTTTTTGAGCATCGGCAATATTTTGGTCATTCACTTTTCCCATTCCTTTTAGGAAATTTGAAATTTTGACACTAATTTCTGGTGATAGAGTAGGCATTCAATTATTGAATAATTATATAATAGTAGCAGTGATAAAAACAAGAAGTTGTGTTTTATCATCTTGTTTTTTGTCGCTCTTGAATAAATTTCCAATAACGGGAAGCTCACCTAAAAGAGGAGTTCTTGCAATCGATTGGCCTTTTGTTGTTGTATAAACACCCCCTAACACGGCAATTGATTTGTCATCTATAGTGATTTTAGATTTGAAATTTTGTTTATCAATAGGTGGAGGACTTGTGGTTCCAGATACACTGTCATTCACTAAATCAATTTCTAATAGGATTTTTCCATTACCAATAATTTTTGGTTTAACTTTTAAATTTAAATTTGCATTTACAAACTGAGTGCTCGAGGCAATGTTAGCACCACCTGCAACAGTATAAGGAATTTGTTGTCCTTGTGTCATGTTTGCGTCCTCACCATCCATGGCATAAATTTTAGGATTAGAAATAGTTTCAGTAAGACCTTCTGCTTCTAATGCATTAATTTCTACCTTTAATCTTGCCATTCCAAGTCTACCAATAATTCCAATTCCTGAAGTTCCAGAGAATGAAAAATCAGCCAAACTACCTGCAGTCGTGCCTAGCGCAATTCCACTTGCAGACAAACCGGCTCCTGAAGTGTCAGTAGTTCCTGCAGCTGAACCTTGGATACCACTTATTTGCTCTACGGTATTTGAGCTGCCCGTACTTGGATTTACATAGTTTGCACCAACTCTTGCTCCTAATTTTCTCTCAAAGGTATCTTTTGCATTTACAATATAAGCTTCAATTAAGATCTGTTTTTTTTTCACATCAAATGTATCTAGAATAGATTCAATTTTAGAAAGTTGTCTTTCCGTTGCATTTACAACAATTTGATTATTTTTATCATCTTCTACGATTTTAGGCTCTCCATCAGGATCATCTTTAGATATTAGCTCTTTAATTTTTGCAGCCATATCTTTGCTAGTTTGATAATAAATTTTAAAGACAGCAGAATTTTTTTGAGAAGCATTATTTGGATCTGTCAAATCTATAGAAACATCAGAACCATCATTTAATGAACTAAAGTTTTTATGTCTGATTTTTGTAGTATCAATTTTATCTTTTTCCAACTGAACATATTTTTCTTTAGTATGAACTCTTAATAATTTTGAAGAGTAATCTGCTTCCATCACTAGATTTTTCATATCTAGCACTGCATAAACAGCTGATCCCCATTTTACGTTATCAAAATCTAAGGAGATTGTTCCATCTACTTCTTCTCCAATAATAATATTTCTATTCACCAATGAGGCAAAAAGTTTTAAAGCAGCGCGAATATTAATTTCGTCCATTTTCAAAGTAATTGGAACAGTCTCAAGATTTTTAATCTCTAAATTTAGATCTACAACTTTAAGAGGACCACCTTGACTTTTAACTCCTTCATTGTTTTTACCTCCATAAAGATTTGATCTTCTTCTTTGTGTAGATCTTTCCTCTTCATTAAGTTTAGATAATGCAGATTGTTCTTCGCCAAATTTACTTGCGCTATCTCTTAAATTCTTTCCTGTATTTTTTGGACTAATAACTTCAACATCAAATTTTGCACCACGATCAGGATCTTTCGCAAGTTGAGGACCACTTCTGCTACATCCAAATAATGTTAAAAAAATAAACAAAAATATGAAACTTATTTTTTTTGTATTTTTAAAAAACATATTACTTATTAATTAATTCTTTGTTTGTATTTGGAGTTGAATTTCTATCATTTCCAGAGTTATCTTCCATTTTATCTTCTATTTTATCTTCATCGGTTTTTTGCTTTGAATTATTTGTCATTGCAATCTTCCTAGGATTTATAGGTGTATTAATTTCAAATATAAATTCATTGTTATTTTCTAATACTATCATCATGTTTTTTTGAATAGAGACTATAATTCCTTTTTTATTACCTAATCGACTACCTTCATTCACCATGAATTGTTTATTATCTACTGCAACAATAGCCATATTATTGGAGTTAATTTTATAATCGTGAATACTTTTCACATTTAAATTTTGATAATCCCTTGCAACGTTTACATAAATTGGAATCTTTACTATTTGATCTTTGTTAATTATGTCATTCTTGCTGAATTGATTTATGGTTTTAAGTTCAGCAACTGTTCGATCAAATTGCTTTGCAATATCATTTAAACTTTGTGGTTTGTTATTGTAGAAAATAAAAAAAGGGAGCTGAAGTTTTTCTCTTAATAAAATATTTTCTTTTTCTTTCAAATTATTAAAAGCAGCTAATTGACCTGCGTCTATATTATAAACTTTGGCAATTGAATTTAATGTCTCTCCTTTTTTTACAAGGTGATAACGATTAGGAAGAGTAAGGTAATTTCCAACAATTAATGTGTCTCTACTAGAAATAACTCCGTTTGCAATTTTAAGTTCCGCAACAGTAAAGCCATATTCTTTTGCAATACTTTCAAGACTGTCTCCAGACTGAATAACATGAACAGTTGGAATATTACCAAGATCAATTTTATTTAAACCTTGTCGTTCTTTTTTTATGAAACTTTTTTCGCTGATTTTACTTAAAGGAGATAATGCCGTTCCTTTTAAAATATATTTATCTAAATCTTCATCTAAAATAGGATCTACATTTAATATATTTGGGTTACTGCTTCTTTTTCTTAAAAATGTTTCAGTAGGCTTTTCTGCAAAAATTGTTTTATCTTGAATAATTTCCTCATCTTGATTTTTCGAGATATTTTCTCTTGTTAAACTTCTAGTAAAAGGATCTCTCTGAGCAATAGAGTTATTTACTGTTAATAATACTAAAAGGATTATGTAAAATAAATTTCTAATCATTTTTTAGCAGGCGCTCCTGGCGCTGGTCGAGTTTGAGCTCCAGGCGCTCCAGGTGCATTCGGAGGACGGTTAACAGGAGCTGGATTTAAAAGTGCAGCAATCTTTTCTTGATCATAAAATTTCTCACCTTCAACTGGCTTTAAAGTTAAATTAATTACAAATTGTTTTGTTGTAATTTCGTTTGCATTTTTTACAGGTGCTTTAACAGGATCAGGAGTACCAGGAAGATTCTTTGGTGCATCACCTTTTTCATTAATTCCTAAAATATTTTCAGTTTTAACATTTTCAACTGCTTTATTTTCAGAAAGTTTAGATGCAAAATTAATAATACTTGCATCATCAATAGACACACCTTCAATTTTTAATTTTTTCTTTTCGCTCATTTCAAAGTTAGTAATTCTGATACCCTTTGGAGTGATTTCATTTAAATTTTTAAATAGAGTTGAAGTCGTCAATTTGTTTGATCCAAATAGTTCTAAATTTTTTACTTTGGTCTCCATCTCAACTGATTTAGCCTGCAAAAGTCTTACGTTTGTTTCATTGTTTTTAAGACTAAGATCAATTGATTTGTTTTTTGTAATTATTGTGTTGTTTTTGTAAATAGTTGGCAATCTTAAAACTGCCATATGACAACCAACTGCAAACAAGATTAAAAAAGCTGTAACGTAAGATGCTTTGCTTAAAATTTTATATTTTCTATTATTTTTAATTTCGGAAAATCTAGGTAATAAATTGTATTTAAATTTTTCAGGACTTTCATCTTCAATGTCAAAAACATTGAATTTTCTCATTCCTAAACCTAAAACTTCAGAAATCATAGATTTGTTAGGAAGGTTATTATAATTTTTTTGTGAGTCTGAACTAAATTCTAAAATATCTTCTGAGCTAAATAGTTTAATTTTAACTCCTGCTAATTGTTTTTCAATTCCTGTTATAAAATTATTATATTTTGGATAACTAGTGCTAAGGTATATTACTTTTATTGGACTGGTTTCATACTTGGTTTCAAATTCAATAAGAGCATTTTTAATTTGAGAAGCTAAGCGTTCAAATATTTCATCCCAAAAAGTTGTGGTAATATCATCTACTTCTTCAATGGTATCTAATAAAACTTTATCAGCTTCAACAATATTTAGAGGAATTATATTTTTAGCTTTATTAGAGCCGATAGCGATATAATTTTCTCCCTCCCCATAATTTAAAAAGCCAATCGGATTATCAAAAACTTCATTACCCAAAATCATTGATAAGGAGTTCAATTGAGCAATAGGGCCGATATCAACAATAACAGGATTTAAACCACTGCTTTCAATAATATTTAAATATTCATCAACCATTTTCTTCTCAGCACAAAATACTCCAACTTCCATAATGCCAATTTCATCATTGGTCGAAATGAGCTGGTAGCTGATATTGTAGTCTTGAATATTTTTAGGCATAGTATCAAACTGTTCCCAAAATCCACCTACTTCGATTGCAGCATTCATATCTTTGAGAGGCATTTTTGGAATTTGTAGCGTAATCATCAAACAACTTTGCCCTGGGATTGAAATAACCGCATCTTTAGTTTTAATTCCTGTTAGTGATATAAAGTTTCTAATTTGCGAGCTTAAGTTTTCAATTTCAGATACAAAATTTTGGTCAGCTGTTAATTTCTGAAGTTTTGAATAAAAATAATTTTCTATTTTCCAAATATTTTTCTTTTTTGAAATCTGACAAATCTGAATTTCTTCTTTAGAGAGAACAACTCCGATAGTTTTTTCGTTCTCTGTTAATAGCTTTCCAAGCACACCCATCAAGGTCAGAGGAGGAGATGATTTTTTAATATTTTCTTTGTAAATCGCCATAAATTATGGATTTAACATATAGAGCGATTTGTAATTATAATGTATTGAAATTTGAATTTTATTAAGAGTTTAGTGGCTATAATCATTCAAAATTATAAATAATTAACTTTAAAGTTGTAATTTTAGGTTATTTTAATAAATATTTTTTTATTAATGATTTTAGATGAAATTTTAAGAACCTATCCTAAGAGTCACGAACTCTCAGATCTTCACATTAGAGCAACACAACCTCTCGCAATTAGGGTGCATGGTGAAATTAAAACATTTCCTAATGAAGTTATTCAAAAAGATGACATCGATAGTTTTTGGAAAAAACATTTAAATAAATCTCAATATGAATATTTAGTTCAAAATGGGGATTTAGATTTTGCGGTTGTAGTTGATGGACAACGATTTAGAGCAAACGGATATTATAGTTCTTATGGACCGAGCATGGTTCTTAGAAAAATCATCACTGAAATTCCTGATATTAAAAAATTAAACCTTCCAGAAGCAGCTCATAAAGCCATTCATCATAAAACTGGTCTTGTTTTAGTGACCGGTCAAACAGGATCTGGAAAATCAACTTCACTAGCTGCAATGATTAATGAGATTAATACAAATCGAGCTGAAAATATTATAACCATTGAAGACCCCATTGAATTTGTTCACCCTGCGAAAAAAAGCATTATTTCGCAACGAGAAGTTGGAAAAGATACAGGTAGTTTTGCACGAGCATTAAAATCTGCACTTCGACAAGATCCAGATGTTATTTTAGTTGGCGAAATGCGTGATCTTGAAACAATCTCTTTGGCATTAACAGCAGCTGAGACAGGTCACTTAGTATTTGGAACTTTACATGCAAGCAGTGCAGCTTCAACAATTACAAGAATTTTAGATGTATTTCCTGCAGCGCAAAAAGCACAAGCGCAAAGTATGTTAGCAGGTTCTATTCGTTTAATTATGTCACAACAACTACTTAAGAAAAAAGGTGGGGGTCGAGTAGGTTGCCATGAAGTTTTAACTGGCACAGGTGCAATTAGAAATTTAATTCGTGAAGGAAAAACAGAACAAATTCCATCAACATTACAAACCTCTTTAAAAGATGGAATGTTTACGATGGAAAAATGTTACGAAGGTCTTAAAGCTAAAAATTTAGTCGATTAATTTTTAGTCAGCAACACTATTAAATTTTCCAGTACAATTTAAAATCGTATCTTGAGCAACGCCACCTGATTGTGCTGAAGGAGTATTTGCTCCTTTACAATTTAATACTAAATCACCTGTAACTTTAATTTGTGTTTTTTTTTCCTGAGCGACTAATGAAGTATTAAAATAGTTATAACCCAAGTGATAAATTGCAAGAGCCATAACTATAAGAGTGATATTTAATTTATTATTTTTCATTTGATTGTTTGTTTAGTTTATTGAATGAATAATTATATAATTAAAAATCTAAAGTTAAAATAGTTCCGCCCTTATTATCTTTGGCGTGTTCGTATTTAACATTTTTACAAATTGTTCTAATAAAGTGCACACCAAGTCCACCAGGTCTTACCTCATCTAATTTTCTAGGCGCAATAGAACTCAACTCTACTTGTTTGCCGTAATCGCGAATTTTTATTGAAAAGTTTTTTGTTTTTTGAATTTCAATATCAATGGGTTGATCAGCTTTCATTTTATAAGCATGGCGTATGATATTTTGGACTGCCTCATCAATTGCTAAAAGAATTTCATCAACTTTTAAATCTTTAAAATTTTCATCTAAGTATTTTTTTATTTGTACTCGCAAGTCTTTTAATTCACTTGGATTCGATTTAATATTTATGATCATTAATTTTATATATAAATTAATCTTTATATTATAAATATTATTTTCAAATGAATTTTTTAAAAAAAACAAATCAAAAAGGCTTTACATTAACTGAAGCTCTTACCGCCTCCGCTCTTTTGGTTGTTGCGGTAGTGATATTTTTAACTATTCAAGGACAACAGGTTACTCAGTTTGCAACCTTTAGAAACTTTGAAAAAATGAGTTATTCAGCAAATAATATTTTCGAAGAACTAGAATCTATAAAAACTAGCAATGGTAATATTGCACTATTTAATTCTGTAAATTTAATACAAAATTCAGCAGATCCAACTATTACTAGATGGAAACTTCTGCTTGAACAGTCCCTAGGAGTTGCCGGACCTAATGATGTGAGATCCTTAACCATCATACAGGATCCAACGGATGCAACTAAATTAAGAGCACTCATTGTTATTGTTCAAGGTGATATTAGAGAAGAATTTGTAAAAGTTATTTATTAATGAATTTTAAATTTAAAAAAATAAAAGGTTTGTCTCTAGCTGAGGTAATGGTTGCAATTGTGATTACTAATTTAATATTTGCAGCCGCTTATTTAATTTATAATAATTTTCAATCCAGTTTTGATGAACAGCTTTCTTTAAATGAACTTAAAGAGGAGGGCAGAAATGCAATTAAAATTATAGAAACCGATGCAAGAAGTGCTGGCTATCGCTCATCTGGGGTAGCGGTACAAAATCCAGTGGTAATTCAAAATAATAGTTTATCTTTCTGTTTTGATGATGCCAATGTGAGAAAGAGAGTTGATTATCTTTTAGATGTTGCAAATAAAAATTTAACTAGAAGAATTTATAATAGTAGCAATTGTGGTTTTAATGCCAATCTTGACGGTACCGATATTATTGCAAGAGGGGTAAATTCTTTCTCAGCTTATTTAACGCCAACTGGAAATATTATTGATATTAAAATTGGTCTAGTCTCACAACAAGGAGATATTAATGAAACCTATGATGCAAGTTTTTTTCTTAAAAACCTAACGTATGCGAACTAAAATTCATTTTAAAAAACAGCAAGGATTTGTTTTAGGATTTGTCATTATCATGGTGGTGGCTTTATCCATTATGACTACTGCATTATTTTTATTTTTTGACAGTGAATTAATAACGTATGAACGTAACAAAAGAGAATATCTTGCAAAAAATGCAGCAGAGTCGGGACTTGAGAGTGGTTATCGTTGGTTAAAAAATCAAGTGGACAACCCAACATCTAACACGTTTACATTCAATGGAACTACAAACAGTCAATCACCAAACACTCCTTGCTTAAGCCAATTAACAACACCACCGAATTATTTTTACACTGCGGTCATTCAAAATTTATCAACTGAATTTTCATCTACCCAGTATGAAAATTTTGGTTTCGATTATTATGTGATTGCTCAAGGCACAAGTACCCAAAATTCTCAAAATTTAATTATTTATGAAACAAAATTTAAAATTATTTCATGTGGAAATATAAATGTTGGCAACAATGTAGCGCCAATCATGAATTCAATTATAACATTAGGATTAGATGTATTAGTCACTGAACGAGTTACAACTACTCCTCCTAATACTCCACGAGTTTATCAGATTAAAAAAGTGGGTTGGAGCAATAAAATATTATAATGCTTTAATGAAGTTATATTTTGAGATAATTAAAAGATTTTATGAAAAGTTTTTTTAAAAGATTCTATATTTTATTTTTACTTATATTTATTTCACATTGTCAGACACTAACCAATCAAACACAAGATACTCAAATCCCTCCATCAGCTAATAATCCACAAATTATAAAAGATAAAAAAATAAATACTGATGATGAGAAGAAAACAATCATTGTAACTTCTGAAGAAATATCAAGTAATAATAAAAGTAAATCAACAGCTAGCAACAAGTTAATAGCAAGGAATAAGTTTGAGAAAATTTTCGAACAAACTTTAGGGGAAAAATTAAATTCTACAAAAATTGAAATTATAAGAGGTGATAATTGTGAACCATTAAAGACCAATGAAAAATGTTTATCAGTAAATCCTGAACAACGTTCAGGACAATTTGATAAGTATTATTTCTATCTTAATGGCGAAAATAACGTCTACGCTATCACCGCTTTTTACAATTCAAGATTTGGTTCACAGGCAGAATGCAGAACTTTTATTAAAGAGTGGGAAAATTATTTTAATAAATTTGTCTTTATAAAGGTAAGCAATAAAAAGAATCAAGATCAATTTGTGATGGTTGATGGAATGGAAGGCGAAGTAACCGAAGTAAGCATGAGCTGCTTTAATGAAAAGATAAGAGATATTAATAGCACTGTCAGTTTAAATATTATTAGAAAGTTCTAAATATATTATATAAAAAGCTGCTTAATTTTTCTACGAGCCAATGAATATTAAAAAATTTTTTATAATTTATTTCTTTATTTTTCTTTGTAACCAGAAAGCAATTGCTGAAATTACTTTTGATCAAATTTTAGAAAACCCCACTGATCTTGAATTAAATTTAGAGTATGCAAGGCAACAAGACAAAGCAGGAAAATATAAATCAACTATTGCTGCTTTAGAAAGACTTAATCTTTTATATCCAGTAAATGCCGATATAAAACTTTACTTATTATCAGTTCTTGTTCGAGTTGATTCTGGCGAAAAAGTTACCGAGTTGGTAAATGATTTGTTAAAAGAACCAAATCTATCTTCTGACATTCAGGATTATTTAAATAGTGTCCTTAAAGAATTTGCAGAAAGAGCTACTAAAAATAATCAACTTGCTTTAGGACAAAAAAAGAAAGGTTGGTATGCGTTTTTAGATTTATCTTATAATCAAACAGAAAATTCTAATATCGCAGGCATTTCTAAAACTAGAACTTTTTACCTAACTGACAATATCTCAAGCTATGCCTCAGGTGAAATCGAGTATGATAAAACTTATTCAAGGTCTGCATCTTTAACATTAGGAACTGAACTTGATGAAACTTCAGCGATAAATTTTAATTTAGGTTTAAATCTTAATCAGCAAAACAAAGGAAATGCTGAAGAGTACGATGTGTTATCAGGTTCATTAAGTTACAGTAAATTTTTAGGAAATAATTTACTAGTTCCATACATCGTCTACAGTAAGCCTAACTATAGATCGCAAGCAGATATTAATACAGCAATGATTGGAATGAATAATAGATACATTATCAATAATCAAAACAGCGTTGTGTACGGAGCAAGTTTTGCAAGAAACAAGTATGATAATAATGATAAATTTTCCACAGCAAACTTAAAAAATAATGAAACCATAGGAGCAACACTTGGTTACGATTATGCTTTAACACAAACGGATTTATTTAATTCAAAAATATTTTTTAATAATATAGATGCTGACATCGCTTACAATTCTTATGAAAGTTCCGGACTTTCAATTTCATATAGTCATATTTTTCCAATCGGAGTTTTTAAATTAGAAAGAATATTCCAAACTGATTCTTATAAAGCTAAAGATACTTTTTATAGTTCAACAATTAATAGGAAAGATAACTCTATAACTTCACAGGTCACGCTTACAGGTCAGTTAAATAAAGTAATTCCTTACTTTGATAATCTTGACAAAGACGGTACATTTTTTTACTACATTAACTTTAAAAATAATAACGTGAATTCTACTCTGTTAAACTTTGATACTGAGAAAGAGTTTTTGACTTTAGGAGTTACCAAGCGGTTTAATTTTAATGAATAATTTAAAAAAAATAATCTTCGCATTTTTTATTTTTTCTTCAACAATAGCTTATGCTGCCGAAAAACCTGTTGTCGGTGTTATTTCTGCAGCTGTTGGCGAAATTTATAATCAAAATAATAAAAAACTTAATAGCGGAGATAAAATTTATTTTGGCGATAGTATTATTGTAAAAGACAAGTCTAACTCACAAATACTTTTATTAGATGAAACTGTAATGTCCGTTGGATCTAATTCTGAAATTAAGATTGATGAATTTATCTATGATCCTAAAACAAAAGATGGAAAAATTTTATCACAAATAAAAAGTGGCAGTATGAAAGTTTTAACTGGAGGAGTTAGTGAAAAAAATCCAGCTAATTTAGAAATTAAAGTTCCAGCCGGAACAATTGGAACAAGAGGTACAGAGTTTCAAGCAACAGTTGATGCTACTAATTCTCAGAGCAAAATACTTCTTATTGGCCCAGGACCAGGTAATTCGTTAGGATTAAGACCTGGTGCAGTTGAAGTTCAAAACAATCTTGGAAAAGTTTTATTAGATAAGCCTTTCTTATTTACTCAAATGAGCGCAACTACGGCTCCGCAAGCTCCAATTCCAGTTCCACAAAATGAATTAAAACAATTTCAACAAAGATTAGAAACAAAGGCAGCGCCAGTTACAACGCAAGTTGCAACTGAACAAAAAGCAACAACTGAAAAAGCATTATTCTCAGGTGATTTAAAAAAAGAAAATATTATTCAGCAAATTATTAAAAATCCAAATGTTATCGCAAGTTTAGATAATCAACTTGGTGCAACAGGTGCTGTTAAAATTTCATCCATCGTTAATGAACAAGGAATAGTAAATTCACAAGCTGCAATTAATGAACTTAGAACAATGGCAGAAAAGGGAACGATCACTAGTCAAGATTTCTTTTCTTTAGTTGGTAAAGACGATAAGGGAAATTTAATTGTAACAAATGGAAAAACTGACACAACAGCAGTTACAACTCCAGTCAATTCAACAGCTAATACTGTTAATAAAGAGACAACAACTGGAGTTCCAGGAACAACATTGAATACTTCAGGATTAACAGGAACTTATTCTTACACTATAAATGATGCAACATTTACAAGAGAGGCAGTTTTTGCAGGAGGAACAGGAGACGCTGCAAAAAGTAATACAAATCAATCATTCAGTGATGTTACTGGTTTTAATAAATATAACAGCACGACGCTTGTAGATTTCACAAATAAAACAATTAAAACAAATTATAACGGCAACCTAACATGGTATAACAGTTTTGGTGGAGCTGGAAATCCTGGCGCTTATAGTTCAACAAACTTTTCAATAACTTCTAATGGTGCGACTTTCACAGGTACCCCAACTGAACAATTTAATTTTAAATTAGTTAAAGGTACAGGAGCATCTACTGATACAAATTTAGCAAATTATACAAGTTTACCATTAGTTAATGTTAACGGAACTGTGCCAACGAATCTTTCAACATATGCAGGAAGCACAAATACAACTAATGCTGCAGCATTTGGTAATTTCAACAATGGAACCTCAACGTTTGTGATCGAAAGATATAATTGTAGAACAGCAGGAACATGTGCCGCAACAAACAGCAATGTTACAAATAGTTCTGGAACTACAGGACCCATTAATGAGGCATATAGCATTGAGAGATTAACAGGCAATACTACGATTACTACTGCAACACCTACAAAACAATAGTAATTTAAAGACTAATATATTAATTAATTTTGAGTGTCTTTTTTAAAAAAAAAAATTAATTATTATTTAACAAATAAATCTTTACTCTCATTTATTTTTCTATTTTCTTCTCTTGTTCTTTTAAGATTTATAAATCCTATTTATATTCAATCCATCAGTAATTTTAGTTTTGATACTTATCAGAAAATATTTCATCACGAGCTTAAAGAAAGTCCTGTAGTTATTGTTGATATTGATGAAAAAAGCTTAGGTCAAATTGGTCAGTTTCCTTGGAATAGAAAAATATTTGCAGATCTGATTGATCAAATGAATAGCGCAAAACCATCTGTTATTGCTTTTGATATTTTTTTTAGCGAAGAGGATAAACAAAATCCTGATGAGATAGTTAAAAATTATAAAATAGATAAAAATTCTGATTTCGGTAAAGAATTATTAAAATTACCAAATAATGATAATCTTTTTTTAGAAAAAATTAAAAATAGCAATGTTGCGTTGCCAATCCTTGGTCAAATCGAAAAACCTATTCAAATAATAGAAAGAAAACCGTTAGTTAATTTCATTACTAAAGGACCTGATCCGAAAAATTTTATTTATAGATTTACCTATAATTTGAGTTCTTTAGAAAAAATTAATGAACAAGCAAAAGGTTTAGGCTCTATTTCAATTGTAAATGACACAGGAGGAATTTTTAGAAGAGCACCATTATTAATCAACATTCAAGACCAAATATTTCCATCCCTTGCAATCGAAGCATTGCGTTTGAACTTAAAGCAAAAAAATATTTTAATTGAAACAAGTCCAGCTGGTGTTGAAGGAATTAAGCTTCGACCTTATTCTATCTCAACAAATCCCAATGGAATGTTATGGATAAAATTTAAAGAACCTAACAAAGATCAATATGTATCGGCTGTTGATATTTTAAATAACAAATTTGATAAGAAAAAATTAGAAGGCAAAATTGTACTCATCGGTTCATCAGCGCAAGGCCTTTTTGATTTCGTGTCAATTCCAACAGGCAAAGTAATTCCAGGGGTTGAAGTGCATGCGAATATTATCGAAAATATTATTAATGATGATTACTTAAATAGAGACAATTCTACTTTTTTAATTGAAATATCTATGCTGATTTTAGGAATGACTTTAGCATTTTTTTTTGCTGGGAAAATAAAACCTAAATTTAGCATTCTTTCATATGTCATTATTGTAATAACGATTGTTATGATTGGTCTTGGTTTTTACAAGTTTAAGAACCAATTAGTTGATGTCGCTTATCCAATTTTTTGTATTAATATTTTATTTTTTAATAGACTTTATTTTAGATACGTTGAAGAAAATAAACTTGCTCTAGAAAACTTTCAAAAACAATTAGTTTTAAAACAAGAAAGAGAACTTGCAGGAGAAGTACAAAAGAAATTATTCCCACAAATTGATGAAAATGAGCAAAATATATTTGCTCGTAACATTCCAGCTCGTGACGTGTCAGGAGACTATTATGATTTTACAAAAGTTAGTGATAATGAATTCTATTTTACTCTTGCTGATGTGTCTGGGAAGGGCGTAAAAGCTGGTATTTTAATGGCAAATGCCGCTGCAGTTTTTAGATCATTAACGAGACTCAAAATGTCCGTTGCAAGCATTGCATTTAATATGAATAATCAAGTAGCAGACTCATCTTATCAGGGAATGTTTATTACAGCAGTAATTGGCAAAGCAAATACTCAAACTAAAGAGGTTGAGTTTATTAACCTTGGCCATGAACCGATTATGATAGTCGATAATAATTATAAATTTGAATATGTAGAGTCCGCCTTTCCTCCACTTGGAGTGATGCCAATGGATGATGAGTCTTTTTTTGAAACAAGTAAGGTTAAATTAAATAATAAAACATTACTTGTTTACACTGATGGCGTAACAGAGGGTTATATTACTAAAAATGTTGAATTGACCGTTAAAGGAATTGAACAGATTATTAAGGAAGAAAATACTTTAAATCCTAAAATTATTATTAATAGAATTTGTGAAAAATTATCTAATAAAGTTGAAAAATTAAGAGACGATATTACTTGTCTTGGAATTAAAATTTAATTAATTAAAAAATAAGTTCTGAGTTTTTTCTAACTTCATAAACGTTTTTCACTAAATTAATTAATTCATTTTCCATTTTTATAATCACATCATCCCAAACCCCATTTTGATTTTGTCTAAACAATCTCACATTGTCATACCAGATACTTTCATCACTTCCCTCAAACCAACGCCAATCACATGTCTTTGGTAATAAAATCCAAGTGGGTTTGCCAAGACTTGCCGCTAAATGCGCAATGGAGGTATCAACGGTAATTATAATATCTAATAATTTTATCACCGCACAAGTATCAATGAATGCTTGCGAACCTGTGTCTAGTAGTGGATCATAATCAATTAAATATTGACTGAAACTTTGCTTTTCAATTTCTTCGTGAGCAACTCCCTTTTGTAGACTAATAAATTTAGCATTAGTATTTTTAAAAAAATTTCTAAATAAAGATAAATTAATTGAATGCAAATGTTCCTTTGGATTTTTAAAAGCACCTTGCCAACATAATCCAACCCTAACTTTATTATCTAATTTTATTAACGTTTCCCATTCTGATAATTTTTGTTCATTAATTTTAAGTTGCAGTGGCGCTGGACAATTTGCAATTGGATTTGGAGTTAAAAATTCGATTAAACTCATAAGCGGTGAGTAATAGTCAAACTCATCAATACTTGCATCGATACTAACCAATTCATCAATACAATCTAAATCTTCAAACAAATGCATTAACTCATCTTGCACTGCGAAAATAATTCTACACTCTAATTTTTTAAGCAATGATAAATATCTTGAAAATTGAATAGTGTTACCAAGTCCACTATCAGCGCAAATTAATATAGTTTTGTATTTTAAATTTTCACCTTGCCATAATTTATTTTTAAATTTTTCAAAACGAAATAATTTCTCATCTACCTTCGTTCTCCATCTAAATTCTTTAAATCCTTCTTCAAAGTCTTTTTGTAATAGTAGATTTTGCGCAAGATTAACGTGTCCTTTTGCAAAGCTTGGATCAATTTTAATTAATTCTCGGTAAACTTGATTGGATAACCCAATCTCACCCGCTACAAATAAAGTGTTAGCATAATTGAATAGTACCACAGGGGAATTAGGTTCAATCTTTGCTGCTCGTTTATGACAAAGAATAGCATCAGTATATTTTTTCTTAAGATAAAAAAGATTACCAAGGTTCGTTAGGACAAAATGATTATTAGGATTGTTAATGAGTGCTTTTTGATACACCTTAATCGCTTCTTCATAATTACGACCACGTTTATGTATTAGTGCTAAGTTCAAATAAGCAAAAATTTCACGAGGAGATATTTCAATAGCTTGCTCATAACAAGCTTGCGCATCAGCTAAATTATCTTGCTCTTGATAATTAAGGCCTAAAGTTAAATAAAAGTCTGATTCTTTTGGATCTAATTCAATTGCTTTTTTAATACATTCTTCTGCATGCTTAAATTTTTTTAAATGATAGAGATTTTCTCCAAATTTATTTAGCAGATAAGCATTTTGTAAATCCTTTTCTAAAGCCGAACAAAAATACCAAATAGATTGATGATATTTTTTTTGTTCATAATTAATGTCACCTATTAACTGATAAATTTTAGAATTATTAGGTTGCTTTTCTAACAATACAAATGCACGTGCTTCTGCTTTTTGAAAATCTTGTTGATGTATGAGTTGATAGGTAGTTGCGATTTCTTTGGAAATGACAGTTGTAAGATTCAAGTGAGCATCCTTAATTAGTAAAAAAATTTATAACATAAAAGTGTGATTTATAAAGTTATAAAAGTTTTTACTAAAGAATTGATAGAGTACAACCGCAAGTATAATAAAACATCCATAAGCAATTTCTACATTTTTATTTTTTTTAGCTATAAAAATATAAGTATATCCGTAAATGGATCCGAGTAAGGACGAGACAAATAAAATAAATAATAACGATTGAAATCCAAGCCAAGCTCCTAATGCAAGAAATAGTTTTGCATCGCCAAGACCCATTCCTTCAACTTTTTTAATCTTAAAATAAAGCCAGCGAATAGAAAATATTAATGCATAACCAATCAAAGCTCCAAAAATAGAATCTAAAATTTTAATATTAAACGGATTTAAACTAAAAGCAGTTAAGACAATTCCAATTGCAGTCAGCGGCAAGGTGATAGAATCAAAAATTAAAAAATATTTAAAATCTGTGAAAAAAATAATTAACAATCCTAGAAAAAATATTAAACTAAATAAAAAATCTAAACTTAAACCATAATTTAAATAACAAATTAAAAATGTAATAGCTGATAAAACTTCAACAATTGGGTAAATAAAACTAATTTTTAATTTACATTTGTTACATTTGCCCTTTAAAAAAATGAAAGAAAAAATTGGAATATTACAATGCCAAGGGATGTCATTTTTACAACGAGGACAGCGAGAAGGTCTGTAAATATTATCGTTATCATCAACAATTCTTGCAATAATAACATTAATAAAACTGCCAATCAGTAAACCTAAAATAATAACACCAATGATTTCGGACAAAGGAATTTATCTTGAGAACTTTATTTTATCGTCTGAACTATCGTCTCTTTTGATAGCTGGTCTGTCATCATTATTAGAACTTGTAGATTTTAAATCAGGTTTAAAATCCATATGATCAGAAACAGAGCTTTGAGAAAGGGTTGCAGAAGGTTGAGATGCAACTTGTTCAGCTGCATTTTGATTAGTCACGCTTGAAATTTTAAAAATTTTATCTAAATGAGCAAGTTTAATAACTTTCATCACTTCATTACTTACATTCACTAAAGCAAATTCTTTTTTTAATTTTTTTGAAGTTTGCATCCCCTCTACTAAAGAAGCAATTCCAGAAGAGTCGATATAATTTACTTTGCCAAGATCAACATGAACCGCTGACGAGCTTTCAAAACTATCTTTTATTTGACTGCGAACACTAGGTGCGGAATCTAAATCAATTTCAGAACTTAAATGAATTATGGTAACTCCATTTTGATTTTCAATATTCATAGACATAATATTTTCATTATATTAAATACTCTTAATAAAAAATAGTTTTATTTTTTACTTACCATACTGATAAAATAGTCAATAAACGTTAAATGAAGATTATATAAAGTGATAATAGATTGTATTTGCGGTAAAAAAAAATTTAAAGTTAGTGAAGATCAAATTCCACAAGAAGGTAGAAAAGTTCAGTGTGGATCATGCTCACAAGTTTGGTTTTACACACCACCACCCATTCAATATGTTGAAGACGATGAAGTCATTTCACAAAATAATTTGCAACAACAATTGCAACCGGAAACAAATGAAACTGCAAATGATAATAAGACTCAAGATATTATTAAAATTACAAAAGTTAGAAGAGCAGATAAAAATTATAATCTGCGCATGGGTATTTATTTAACTTTTTTAATATTAATTTGTGTGTCCATTATTCTAGTTCCTTATAAAAATAAGGTAGTAATGATTTTTCCATTCTTAAAGGGGTATTTGGATTTGATAACAAAAATTGTTTTGAAATTATATAAAATATTAAAGATATTTTAATTAGATTTTTTATTTGAATTGTTTTTATTAAATTCAAGAATAGTTTCTTCTTTTTTAGAAAAAACAATTACATGAATTTCTCCACTGACTTTGATTTGATTTGAACTCTCACTTTCTCTTTTTACAACTTCTTTTTCAAAATTTATAAAATAATTTAGATTAGCTATTTGCTCTTTAAATCTTTTGTAAGAATCGTAAGTTGAAAGGGTTTCAAACGTAAATTTTGTCTCTTTATAATCAGTAACTTCTTTTATAGTCTCATCTTTTTTAACACTTAAATTTACTTTATATTTGCTTGCGATTTGAAAAAGGCTGCTTTTAAAAATTTGCAACTCTTTCTCTGACATTACTTTGTCCAATGTTTTTATATAATCAGTCTCATTTTTTTGCTGTTTAGTAATTAAATTTTCAATTTCACTTTGCATTTGCGAAATTCTCTTACTATTTGTAATTGACCTATTAATTTTAGTTTTTTGATCACCAACATATTTTGTTGTAAAAACTTCTGAGCCTATAGCAATCAACGCAACTATAATTAAAAATACAACAGCAACAGTATATTTTTTTTTATAATTTCCTACCACTTCATCGTTTTTCATAATTTATATTCTTAATTATTTTTAGAAATTTTACTAGTTAGAGAATCTGTTGATGAGTGAATAAATTTCTTAGTCAATGTTGAAAGAGCATTATTTAATTGATCAATTTCTAATAAACTTAATTTAATATTTTTATCAACATTTTTAACGACTCCAGTTTTAATTTGAGTGTCAGTTGATAAATTTTTATTTAAGATAATGTTAGTTGCTTCAAGAATTTCTTCAATTGAGTACACGATTAATAAATTTTTATTGTTTATTTAATATTAATAATTTATGAATTTTGATAAAGATATAAAAATTATATGTCAAAATCCACATCAAGATTAGTCAATAATATTAAACAAGACCTTTTAAAAGAAGAATTGTTAGTAAAATCTTTTGAAGAATTTAAATCTAAAAATGACACAATTATTAATAGTAAACCACTAGTGTTAAAAGAATTTATCGATGGCAATTTACAAACCGAACAAGTAGATGATGGTCATTTAATTTTAGATGAAATTGCACATTCCGAGGAAGCTGATAGTGCTGAAATTTTAGTATTAAAAGATTATGTAGAGGATCATAATAAGATTGAGGAGATAAAAATTGAATCTGCCCCAATCACATCTGTTAAATCACAAAATAAAACCCAAGTTGAAAATCAAGATGAAATAATTAAGGTAGTTAATTCTTTAAATAGAACTGCTAATAATTTTAAAATAGTTGAAGGACTTGAAAAGTTTAATACCCTTGATGAAGCTAGACAATTTGTCAAAAATCATTTTCAAAATGATTTACAGAATTTTTTAAAAGAAAATAAAGTTGAAATCGATGAAATTTGTAAAAAATTTCTAGTTAAATAATTAAAAGAAATATTTAATAATATCTTTAATAGTCAAAAGTGCAGTGATAGCGGCTATTATTTTTCCTCCATAAAAATATTTTCTAGTACCTTGATAGCGATTTGCAGCTTTAAAAATAACATAAGTTATAAAAATTGTATAAGCGATAACTAGTAGTGCGCTCAATTTTAAGATAATTTTTTTAAATATATAAGCTGTGGCAAATTTTTGAATGGTAACGAAGTTTCTTAAATCATCAGTTAAGATAAGACCTAAAAGTATTAAGATAATAATTAAGACTCCAAGAATAACATTCCCATAAAGCCAAAAAGCTCGACTCAATGATATTTCGTTGAGTAAAAAACGAAGGTATTTAATGCAAATATTCATTTAATAACTAAATATTGTACCTAATAATATATAGATTTCCTTGTAAATTTTTAATATTTATTTAATTATTGTTTTTTTTATTAATAAAAAAAAGGAAAAAAATGAAAAATAGAATAAAGAATGCAACAAAAAAAGGTTTCTCACTAGTTGAGTTACTAGTTGTTGTTGCGATCATCGGTGTATTAGCTGGCGTAGGTATTGTTGCTTACAACAACTACATTGATGATGCTGAAACTAAAGTAATTGAAGCAAATGCTAAATTATTAGCTAAAAAACTTTCTGCAGAGAGAGCAAAAAACAGAACTGCAACAGTTGATACGCTTTTAACAGCAGGTATAGCCGAAATAGTTGCAGGTGGAGCTAAAGGAACTTCTATTCCAACTAAAACAGCTTCTTGCACATTAAATGGAACTACTGTTGGTATTCAAGCGTTTCCAAGCGGAACAGGAGCAGGTGTTTGTTATAAAATAGACGCTGCTACAGCTGCCGTTTCAATTACTGCATTTTAATTAGCAGTTTTTATTTCATTATAAGCCCAACAAAATTTTTGTTGGGCTTATAAGTATTCTTTAAAACAATGAGTCATTCTAAAGGTTTTTCTTTAATTGAATTATTAGTCGTTGTTGCAATTATTGGTATTTTAGCTGGAGTAGGAATTGTTGGTTACAATGCTTATATCAAAATAGCACAGGAAAAAGTTGCCATAGCAAATTTAGAAATAGTTGGAAGAAAGTTAGACGCTGATATTATCGCAGTTAAAGGAAACTTATCTTCCAATTCTTCTTATTTTCAAGGTTTGTCAGTTGATAAATCTACAATTTGTGAATTAGTTGCAATCCAAGTTGTAAGAAATTTAAATACAACAGAAAAAAATCCTTTTTTTGAGGGAAAAAATGTCAACGTTACAAGTTCATCTTGCGAAGTGACAGACTCAGGTGGAGTTTCAGGAGTTG
>Ga0209297_1000527_pt1 | contig 24442 bp, 19 predicted proteins | sample S_130805_MF_Meta_FD_187322 | JGI IMG/M metagenome (GOLD analysis project Ga0209297, IMG submission 187322) | Freshwater microbial communities from Lake Simoncouche, Canada to study carbon cycling - S_130805_MF_MetaG (SPAdes) (version 2) | ecosystem: Environmental > Aquatic > Freshwater > Lake ...
TAAACGTCCCGTCTGCTTGCGGCACGCGCACGACCGGGCGATCCTTCCCGTCAACCTCAACCTGCTTCGGCCGCGCCGGATACAGCGGAGCGCCAGCGGCGTAGACCTGATCTGGATCCTTAACGCTCGTCGCGGCAAGGTTGAAGAGCGGCGCGAAGAAGAGGAAGGTCAGCGTTGCAACGCCGAGCGTCACTAAGATGCGTCGACGCGTGCTGATCCTGCGGCGCGACTCCGTGCGCTCGGCAACGACCGCTTCTGCGCTCAGCTCTTGTGCTGCGCTCATCGATCACCTCCGGCGTAGTAGACCCAGCGCTTCTGCGTCCCGAAGAGGATGAGGCTCAGCGCAAGGGTGATAAGGAAGAGCACCCAGGCAAGCGTTGCGCCATACGAAGGATCTTGATACGTGAAGAAGCTCTTAAAGAGATAGATGTTGAAGAAGAGGGTGGACCCTTCTGGGTTTCCGTTGCCGCCGTTGAGCACCTGCGGTACAAGGAAGTACTGCAGGCTCCCCGCCACGCCGAGGATGAGGTTATAGAAGATAACTGGCGTGATCATTGGGATGGTGATGTGGCGTAAGCTCGCCCACCATCCGGCGCCATCCACCATGGCCGCCTCATAGAGTTCCGTTGGCACACCTCCAAGTCCAGAGAGGTAGACAACGATCGCGGAGCCGATCCCCCAGATCCCCATCAGCACGAGTGCTGGATAAATCAGGCCAGGATCGTTCGTCCAGAGCGGCGCGTCCTGAACACCGAAGAGCTCAATCAACGTGTTGAGCGGTCCATTCTGGCCAATGACCCCGAGCCAACCAATAATTCCGGCAACGAAGGGGATCACATAGGGAAGGAACCAGAGGACGCGGAAGAGCCCTGGCGCAACGAGCGCCTTGCTGTTTAAGACCAACGCAACAGCAAGTGGAACGAAGATGCCAACTGGGAGTGTGAGCAGCGTGAAGCGAACGGTCACGCCGAGCGCCTTCCATGCCATCGGATCGTTGAAGAAGCGAATCCAGTTGTCCAGCCCAATGAAGGTGAAGTTACGCTCTGCGCCGGTTAGCGAGGCGTCAAAGAAGGTAAGCAGGAGACTGGCAACAATGGGGAATGCATAGAAGACAGCGAGCCCAATAATCCACGGGGAGATGAAGAGGAAGCCCCACTGGGCCTCACGTCGCTCCATCTTGTTCCGGAAGATGCTCACTTCTACCCGCCCCTCTTTATGCCTGGGATCTTAATCGTAGGTTCGGGGCGGATGCGACCCTGTCGCATCCGCCCCGTCCTAAACCTTGGCTAACGAGCTAGCCGAGCCTGTTACTCAGACTCGTCTGCGATCGCCTGCAGGGCCGGAATGAACGTGTTCGTCACATAGTCCGAAACGTTCATCGCCTTCTTGGTCAACAGCGGCGTGAAGTCGCTGTAGATGTAATCCCGAGCCTTCAGGTAATTCGGGATGTACGCCTCAGCGCTTGGGCTTGAAGCATTGGCGTAGCTCGCCTTTGCAATGTCCCAATGCACGCCCTGTGGGAACTTCTCATCCAGGGTTGCAAAGAATGCATCCTGGTCTGCTGCGCGCGCTGGCATGCCGCCGTAAATCACGAGCAGCTTCGCTGACGCCTCGCCGAGCAGATAGGTCATGAACTCGAAGGCCTCCTTCGGGTGCTTGCTTCCGGCAGAGATGCGGAACGTATCCGCATTCATGTCGTTGCTAATCGTGCCGTTGTTCGATGGGGTTGGAGCAATGTTCCAATCCTCACCAAGTACGTCGCCCAAGCAGCAGGTGTACCAGGTGTACGACTGCCCCATGGCGATCTTGCCAGTTGGGAAGGCGTTTCCCTGGCCCCACTCCTCCTTGGCCGAGACATCCGCGTTCGGCATGAAGTAGTCCTTGAACGCTGCGTCGTTGTACCACTGCCATGCATCAACCCAGCCGTCTGGAGCGGCAACGGTCTTGCCATCTGACTGCAGGAACTGACCTGGCTTGAACCAGCTCGCCCACTCAGGCGCGCCGTTCCATGGCTGTGCGTATCCGTACTGCACAATCTTCTTTGGGTTGAAGCCCGCCTCGGTTGCGTCCTTGCCGGCGCTGTCCACCGTCAAGAGCATGCCGACTTCGCGAACCGTGTCCCAGCTCCAGTCGACCATCGTGCCGTCTGGCATCTCGTACTGGTCGCCGTACGTTGACGGCGGCAGGTTGAGGCCCGCCTCTTCAAAGAGTGACGGACGGAAATACATGAATGATGGGAATGAAGCGAACGGAAGGCCGAGCTGTCCCTGTCCACCAACAGCGAACGCCTCAACGGCGGCTGCTGGGAACTGCGACAGGTCATAGTTCGCGTCGCCAATCAGCGGCGCAAGGTCGAGCCACTGGCCGTAGAAGCCGTTCGATCCCGCAACGCCCGCCGGCCCAACCACATCTGGTGGGTTCCCTGCTGCGTTCTGGGTGAGCAGCGTGTTCTTGGCGTCCGCATTCGGCACCACTTCAAGGGTGACCTGAATGTTTGGATGCGCAGCGTTCCAGGCGTCGACCACCTCTTGCTGCACCGGTACCTGAGTCTCTACGTCGGTCCCTGTTCCAAGACCAACGAACCAGCGCAACTGAACGACTTCAGTCGGCGCAGTTGAGGATGACGAGCCGCCGCAAGCGACAGCAATAAGCATCATCACCGCGGTAATCGCGCTGAGACGCCACTTCCTCTGCTTCATGAATCCCTCCTACTACTCGCGAGGGCGCCCCCCAACGGGGGGTGCCTGCTGTGCGTATGAATACGCCTCACGAGGGGGTGGCGGAGGGAGAGGCGCGACGGGCGCAACCTAAGAGGGGGGCTGAGCGTGGGGGGAGCCTAGAATCAGCCGCAGAACCACAGCAGAGGGGGGTCTTTGAAGGTCAGCATCATTGGGGCCGGGAGCACCTATACCCCTGAGCTCATTGAGGGGATCGGCGAGGGGCGGCTCGGCACGCCTCTGGACGAGCTCGTCTTGATGGACCTTGACCCTGCGCGCCTTGAGATCCTCGGCGGTCTGGCGAAGCGGATGCTCGACAAGGCCGGCTGGAGCGGACGACTGAAACTCACCACTTCGCGTGACGAAGCGCTCGACGGTCCAGACGCCTGTCTAGTGCAGTACCGCATCGGCGGATCTGCGGCGCGCGTGAAAGATGAATCGATCCCACTCCCCTACGGCGTCCTCGGCCAAGAGACGGTTGGTCCCGGCGGTTGGGCGAAGGCACTGCGCACTGTGCCACCAACGATTGAGATCGCCGAAGCGCTCGCCAAGAGCAGCCCGAAGGCGTGGCTCCTCGACTTTGCAAATCCTGTCTCCATGGTGAGCCAGGCGCTGATCGGCGCGGGGCATCGCGCGGTTGGTCTCTGCAATTCAGCGATCGGCTTGCAGCGCAACGCGGCGAAACACTTCGGTGTTGCACCGGAACGCGTAGAGATTGAATCGGCGGGACTGAATCATGGCGCCTGGTACCGCGAGATTCGCGTGGATGGCCAGCCGAAACTTGCCGACCTTATTGCAACCGAGAGCGCGAAGCTCGCCGAGATGACCGGCTGGAGCGAAGCACAGCTGCGTGAAGAGCGCGCCATTCCAAGTTACTACCTGCGCTACTACGCAGAGCCAGAGAAGGTGCTCGTTGAACAGCGTGCCGCTGGAACGCGCGGACTTGAAGTGGCAAAGATTGAGGCGCAGCTTCTTGAAATGTATAAGGACCCTACGCTCGCCGAGAAGCCAAAACTTCTAGAGAGCCGCGGCGGCGCCTTCTACTCCGCGGCGGCGCTCGACCTGATCGCGGCACTCACTGGCGCAAAGCCGGCCCGACTCGTTGTCAACGTCCGCAATGACGGCGCAATCCCTGACCTTCCAGGTGATCAGGTGATTGAGGTGCTCAGCGAGGTTGACGCAACTGGTGCGCGGCCGATCCCGATCGCGCCGCTTGGTGGCGCGCGCCGCGATCTAATCCTGAAGCTCGGCGCCTTCGGCAAGGCCACTGTTGCAGCGGCACTTTCTGGCGACCGCGCGGCGGCGATCGACGCGCTTGCGCTGAATCCGCTCGTGCCGAGCCACGACGTTGCAGAGGTGATCGGTGGCGAGCTCCTTGCGGCACACGCAGCGAACCTTCCACGCTTCGCGCGCTAACTACTTCGCGCGCTAGATCTTTACAGGCTTCGCCTTCTTGATCGCTGCGCGCAGTGACGCTTCGGCGCGCGTGCGTGCGGCAGGTCCAGCGCCAGATTCGTCGAGCGCATAGAGCAGTGCGCCGAGCGCCGGTGGCTCACGCAGTGGTCGCATCTCGGCGTTTGGAATTGCGGCGATGAGCGCCGCGTAGAGGCGAGAACGATACCCGGGGAGCGACGAGAGGATCGTGCTGCCGATCAGCACGATTGGGATGCGCTTGCGGCGCGACGGGGCGCGGCGCTGCGCCGCAACGGCGTAGGCAACGGCGTGATCAATCATCAGCGTTTCAATTTCGCGCGCCACTCGATCACCACGCTCTGACTCCTCAAGAAGGACACGGCCGAGCGTGCCAATCCCACCGTGAGGGACTCGATCTTCTAGCACCGCGTCAAGAAGTGCGCGGAGTGATGGGAAGCCGGTCGTGCGCAAGATGGCGCGTCCGAGACTCGTCCGCGGACCGCGGCCCTCAACAGCACGCACTGCTGCACCGAGTGCGGCAACACTCAGTCCGCCACCGCCGCCGAAGTCGCCAGAGATATCGCCGAGCGCGGCGAAGCGTGCCGTCTTCCCCTTCTCGTTCACGCCGATCGCGTTGACGCCGGCGCCGCCGACAATCGCGATCCCAACGCCGTCGCTGGTTGCCACGCGGAGACCCGCTTCGGAGTCGTTTCGCGTAGAGAGGTGATCCGCAATACGCGCCGATCCGCGACCGGCGAGCGCGCCGCGCACCGCTTTTGCGTCGCGTGGCGTATCAATCCCCGCCATACAGAGGGCAACCGCTGCGGGTCGCTCACCGCCACGCTTGGCGCGCGCTAACGCCGCGTCAATGCCAGAGCGCAGCAGCGCTGCCGCAGGGAGGAGTCCGATCCCTTGTGGGTTGCTGCCACTGACGCGCACCCAAGCGAGAAGCTTTCCACTTGTATCTGCGAGGAGGATGTCAGTCTTGGAGTTGCCGCCGTCAACTCCAACGATTAGTCCGTGCGCCGTGCGTGGCGCGCTGCTGCGTTGCTTCACCATTCGGGTCACCAGTCAACCTCACCAAAGTTATCTGGGCTCTCTTGTGGATCAAGTTGGTCAACCGTCACAAATGTTGCCCCCTCTTCGCGCAGTCGCGCAACGATGCGTGAAATCTTCTCGTACGTGTACGAAGGCCAAGTGTGGAAGAGGAGGATCGCACCATCACCGTGGGCGAGTGTGCTCGCTACCGCTGCGTCTTCCATATGTTGCGCCGTCTCGCGATTGTCCCAATCGTCGCCCGACGCGCTCCAGAGCACCTGCTTGTAGCCGAGCTGCTCGAGCGCCGCGCGCACGCGTGGATCCTTTGCACCGGCGCCAAACGGCGAGCGGAACCATGGCGCAGGATCGCGCTTGCAGATCGTTTCAATTGCGCCGGCGGCCGCCTTGATGTCTTCTACTAATCCGGCCTCCGTGAGCAGATTCATCTTGGCGTGATAGTGCGAGTGATTGCCAATCAGGTGTCCGTCATCTGCAATGCGTCGTGCCTGATCAGGAAAAGCCTCAGCCCAACGCCCTTGCACAAAGAAGGTGCCGCGCACCTCAAGTGACCCGAGCGTCTCGCGCAGTCGATCCTCCGACCCGACCAGGTGGTGCGGTCGATCTGGATGCTCCGCATCAAAGGTGAGGGCGACGCGCAGCTCAGGCATGATCAGATTCTCGCATCAAGCACCGAGCGCGCGGCGAACCGTTGCCAACTCTCGATCCCCAATCGTCAGCGTGTGCGCATGCGAGTACCAGTAGCCACCCTCTCTTGCAAAAGCGGGGAGTGCACGGAGTGTCGCCTCCACTTCGCTCCATGCCACACCAAGGTCGCGTAGTCGCCAACGAGTCCCCGCCGCCGAGACGATCGTGCGGGCGCGCTCGTGCCCAATCCCTGTCAGTGCGGTCATCGCCAGTACCCCCATCACCACAAGTTCTCCATGCATGATCGTCCGCCCTGTCACCGCCTCAAAGCAGTAGGCGAAAAAGTGCTCACTCCCTTCTTCAAATCGTGCGTGGCCGAGCGCATGACAGCGCCACCCGATCTCCCGGTGGAGCTCCATTAGTGAGCGGATCCCCGCCTCAGAACGCACCGCGATTTCAGGCGCGGCGGCGGCGAGGGCGTTGACATATCGCTCAGAGGCTGCCGCCCCTTCCTTATCCCATGCGGGATCAATCCCTTGGGCTACCGCCAGCTCCCAGTCCGCCAACGCAGTGAGGCACGAGAGCACGTCGCCGATCCCTGCGGAGAGCAGCGCATGTGGTGCGGATCCAAGGATCTCATAGTCAATCAGCACCTCTTCGGGAACGGCGTCACCTTCGTAGCGCACGCGCTCACCGTCGCGCAACGCACTCATCCTGGTGAAACAGGCGTCCACAGAGGCGAGTGTCGGTAGCTGCACGAGCGGAAGCGCCCGTCGCCATGAGATCCACTTCGCAACATCCATCGCCGTTCCACCACCAACGCCAAGCACGGTGACGCCGTCTGGTGCGGAACGCGCAAGGGCGTCAAGCGTGGGCTGATCAAGTGTGGAGGTCATCAGAATCGCTTGCGGTGCCGCGCCAAAGTGCGGAGAGACGATCGCCCATGCTTCTGGCTGCGTCACAACGAGCGTTGCGCCAAGGCGGTCCCCGAGTCCGCGCGCAAGTCCGCGCGCATATGTAGCCGGAAAGCCGTGGCGCGCCACAAACGGCTCGTAGCCCTCACCAAGACTCGTTGGGCGATCTCCACGCGTGACCGGTAGATCGCCCCCGTCACGTCCAGTCTGGCCCGTGCACCACTGGTCACCCATGGGAGAAGTCTGCCATGAACGTACGCCCTGCTACTGACTCGCCTCCCAGATCACCTTCAGCAGTGAATCTTCGCCGAGCGCGTCCTGGGAGAGCTCCCAGATCATGACCCCTGACGCCTCCTCCTTGGCAAGCGCCACCTTGGCGCGCAGGGTGGCGGGGCCGTTGTAGTTCTGTTCCTTACTGAAGTAGAGGATGCGATCACCGTCTGCCGTCGCCGGATCAGATTCAAAGAGCTTGCGATAAGAAATGTCCCCTGGACGCGCATAGAACGGCACGCCGAGAACACGCTGCTCTTTTCTTAAGCCCTTAGCGTCCCATGAGGTGAGCGCCTGCTCCGCGAGGCTGAGCGGCGAATGGTTTGCGGGCCCGCCGTCATAGGCCATGACGTTGACAAAGTCGACGATCTCAAAAATGACGGGATCAATTCCATCAGCGTGCGTTGCATCGGAGACGACCGCCGTTGTCAGCAGACTCCCTGACGGTAGCGCGGCACGTAGTTCGCGCATCAGCGCAACGAAGTGCTCGCTCGACGCGCCAGCGTCTGGATACTCCCAGTCAATGTCGGCACCATCTAGTTGGTACCCCGCAACGAAATCAACTACGGCGCTCACGAATCGCGCGCGCCGATCCGCTGCCGCTGCAAGCTCCTCAAACTCGTCATCCCAACCCCAGCCGCCGACAGAGATGAGCACCTTTACGTTGGTGGCATGCGCGATCTCCACGACACGGCGAAGTTGTGTTGGTGAGCCGAACGTCTTCAGTTCACCACTCTTCTTTGGGAGGAGGAAGGCGTAGTTGACATGTGTCAGGCGCGAGAAGTCAATCACGTCAAGCACCGCCGCTGCCGTCACGTAGCCAACGATCCGGAAGCTGCGCTCTGCAGCGGGCTGTTCGTTTGGCGCGCCAGCGCACCCCGCAAGGAGGGCGCCGCAGAGGATGGTACTGATCGCCTTTGTGAGGAGCATTGACTCAGCCTAGTCCACCTCTCTCTTGCGTGGGAACTGATCGCCTGCGGCGAAGTGATGCTATGTCGGCGACCTTGATCCGACCTATCAAGTGCACATTCGCCCTTCGCGGCCGCGCGCTATGCGCGCCTCGCTAGCGCTTCGTCGTCACCTTCACGGCCACAGATTGAGGGGAAGGGCCAGCAGGAGTGGTGTAGGCACGCAGGCGCACGCTGTACTTCGTACCGGCATCGAGTCCACTGATCGCACAGGTGAGAAGCGGCGCAGCCGCAACGCACGACCGCGTGGCGCGACCGCTTGCGCGTGCCTCCGCGACCCAGCCGGTCGGCGTGCTTCCAGATGATGCTGCCACCCAACGAACGGTGATGCTGCTGCGCGCTGCAGTGAGCGTCGGGGTTGCTGGTGCGACAGGGGCTGGCGCACCCCATGCGGTGACGCAAAGGTGACCAGTGCCGCCAGGCTCGGTGCTGCGGAGTCGAAGCGTTGCGTAAGCAAGGGAGTGCGTTGAGCTTGCGAGTGCGTCGGGCTCAGAAGAGAGTCCGTCGCCGAGCGCAGTGAACCCTTGATTCGCTGGGTCCCAGATCGCAACGTTCTGCAGGCTGGTGCTGCCAGACGCATCAAACGCTCCGCCAACAGCAACGCGACCGTCTGGTACCTGGGCAAGCGCGGAGATCCATGCGGTGCGGCGCGAGAGCGTAAGACCGCCGCCCACGCGCTCCCAGCCGTAGCCACTGAGCGCGCTTTCGCGCACGAGCGGGCTGCCATACCAACCGATTCCTGTGCCAGCGATGAGTGCGCCACCTGCGTCAACAGTAAAGACGCGCGGCGCATCACCGAGCGTTGAGCTCGTTGCACTCGCGCTCCAACCTCCAGCGGCGGTGCTCCAGCGTGCAACCAGCACCTCATCATCGCCAATAAGAAGATGCCCGCCGGCGTGAACCACACCTGACGGAGTGAGGGCAACCGATTCAACAAGGCCACTGAGTGCCGTGCTGCTTGATGTAGTTACGAGTTGAGCCCAACCGCTTGCTCCATCCCAGACGCCAACGTTGACGCCCTTTGCGTTCCCAGGAACAGTGAACTTTCCGCCGACGGCGATGCGACCGCTCGCTATATCAAGGGAGATCGCGCGCACCTGCACGCTCCCACGCAAACCGCCGCTTAGCGCCAACCAACGTCCGCTCTTCAGGTTCAGCATCGCAATACCTTTTGCCATCGTGCGCCCCGCTTTTGTGGCCACAGCTACGAAATCTCCGGCGACGAAGAGGCGCTGACGTGCTGTGTCAACACTGATCGCCGTCACGGTTGCCACCGTGCCATCCGCCCGCGTCAGTGATGCGAAGGGGTTCCACGCACCGCTCTTTGGATCCCGAACCGCTAGGCCCTTCACGGCAACGCCGGCGGCGCGCGTCAACGCAACGCCGCCAACGAGGAGGCGACCGTCAGGGAGTTCGGCGAGCGCGGTGGCGCGCCCAGACCAATCGCCGCCTTCGCTGCCGTCTCTGCCAGAAGAGAGGTCCTGCCAGCCTAGTACGCTGTTGTTTGCCGCACTTTCGTCACCGCATGCAAGAAGCGCCGCGGGGGTGACAACGGGGAACGGTTCTGGATTTGCGCGCGCGGCGGCGGTGAGCCCAGCGCCGCTCACCCCAGCAATCGCCTGGGCAGTACTCGGTGCGGCGCCATCAATGAGATCAATTAAGTTGATTGCAAGATCATCTGCGTACCCGCCTGTCGTTCCCATGCCGTTCGCCGTAACGGCGATCGTGACGCCAAGCTCAGGGATGCGTCGGAGTGTTGCACTGACGCCGCTATAACCGCCAGTGTGTCCGTAGGTTCGCAGTCCTCCAAGCCAACTGCGATCCATCATCGTGCCGATCGTGTACGACCACGGAAGTCCAGTAATGTTTGCAATGCCGTTGATCAGCTGTGTCTGGCTCCCCTCAAGGAGACGATCGTTGAAGAGGAGTTCACCGAATCGCACGAGGTCGTGCGGTGTGGAGAAGAGATCACCAGCACCGCGTAGTACAGCCGCAACAGAGCGCGTCGGACCCCAGCCGCGCTGACCGAATGGGCGCAGTGCTCCGCGCGACCAGGTGTGCGGCCGCGCCGCGTCGGCGATCGGACCAAAACCAGTCTCCTTTAGTCCGAGCGGCTTCAGCAAGAGCTCGCTCATTAACTGCTGCCATGAGACGCCGGTTGCACGTTCTGCCGCAAGCGTCACAAGGGTGAGACTTGAGTTTGAGTATTCGAATGTTCCGATCTCGCCGCGCGGCAGCAGATTCTGCACCGCCGTTTTCGGTCCAACTTTTCCGTTTGGATGCGAGATGAGCCAGTCCATGCGCGTGTACTTATCTGTCAGCCAGTCGCTCATCCCCGCTTCGTGGCGAAGCAGATCCTCAATCGTTGCCTCTGGTTGCACATCTGCATACGGGACGAGCAAACTTGCGCGCATGGTGAGCGGCATGATGCCGCACGCATCAAGGAGGAGTGCGATCGCCGCGGTGAATGGTTTACTCACACTCGCAAGTGCGAACGGTGTGTGAGCAGTGACAGCACGGCCACTACTCTTATCCGCGCTGCCACTCACCGCACTCACTTCGCGACCATCGTCCCAGCGAACTGCCGCGGAGAGGCCGGCGTACCTCGTGCTCCGCGCCTCCCTCCAGTTGCTCACCCGCTTCTTGAGCGCATCAGTGAGTGCTGGGTCAGCCGGCCGTGCCGCTGGGAGTGGGACCGGACGCGCGGCACATGACTTCCAGTTGCCGCTCGCCGCAAGGGCTGCGCTCGGCGCGCCGAGCTGTGCTGACAGCCCCCCTGCAACCAGGAGGAGGGCGAGCGTCGTGCGAGTGATGCGGATCATCCCCTGATTGTGAGGGAGCGGCGACGCTGACGCAGGGGGGCGGCTACCTAGCTCCCTGATTCGCGCACGATCATCCCCGCCGCCACGGTGCGGTTGGTGGACTCATCCACGAGGATGAACGCCCCCGTTTGGCGATTTGAGAGGTAGGGGTCAACGAAGAGTGGCTTGGTTGAGCGGAGGCGGATCCGGCCGATCTCATTCAGCGCGAGGCCATCGACCCCTTCCACGCGGTGGAGCGTGTTGATGTCGATGCGGTAGTCGATCTGCTTCACCACCGCACGCGCCCAGCGCGTGGTGTGTTTGATCGCGTAGGTCTTTCCGGCCGTCAGGGGCGCGCTTTCGTCCATCCAGCAGACCTGCGCGTCAATGTCTTGCATCACCGCAGGGACGTTATTCGGGCGGCAGAGCATGTCGCCGCGGCTGATATCAATCTCATCCTTCAACGTGACCGTCACCGCCATTGGTGGATACGCCTCGGTCACCGGGCCGTCCGCTGTCTCAATGGTTGCAATCTCGGTGTCGAGGCCGGCGGGGAGGGCGCGGACGCGGTCACCAGGCTTCAGCACGCCTGAGGCGATAGTCCCCGCATATCCTCGATAGTCACGGTTCTCGTGCGACTGCGGCCGCACCACGTACTGCACTGGGAAGCGGACATCCACAAGGTTGCGGTCGCTCGCAACGTGGAGCCGCTCCAGGTGGCTCAGCAGCGGCGCACCGTCAAACCACGGCATCTTCTCTGATCGCGTCACCACGTTGTCTCCACTCAAGGCAGAGAGCGGAATGAAGGTGAGGTCACGCAAGCGGAGTCGCGCGGCGAACTCAGTGAACTCACGGCGAATGTTCTCAAAGATCTCTTCCGACCAGTCAACGAGATCCATCTTGTTGACGCAGACCACCATGTGCGGCACGCCAAGCAGGGTGGCGATAAAGGCGTGGCGACGACTCTGCTCCGTCATCCCCTTTCGCGCATCTACTAGGACAAGCGCAACATCTGCTGTTGATGCGCCGGTGACCATGTTGCGGGTGTACTGAATATGGCCAGGGGTGTCGGCAATGATGAACTTGCGGCGTGGGGTGGCGAAGTAGCGATACGCAACGTCAATGGTGATCCCCTGCTCACGCTCGGCGCGCAGGCCATCGGTTAAGAGGGAGAGGTCGGTGTACTCATCGCCGCGTTCGCGGCTGACACGCTCAACAGATTCGAGCTGATCGGAGAAGAGCGACTTTGAATCAAAGAGGAGGCGTCCGATCAGCGTGCTCTTTCCGTCGTCAACGGATCCTGCCGTAGCAAAACGAAGAAGGTCGGCCTCCATCAGAAGTAGCCCTCCTTCTTCCGGTCTTCCATCGCCGCTTCAGAGACCTTGTCGTCGCCGCGTGTTGCACCGCGCTCAGTGATGCGCACCGCAGCGATCTCTTCCACAACTTTTGCCACCGTGTCGGCAACTGATTCAACGGCGGCAGTGAGGTTCGCATCACCCATCGTGCGATATCGCACGCTCATTTTCTGTGAGGTCTCACCAGACTTGAGCGCAACGAACTCGTTTACGGCGTAGAGCATGCCGTCACGCTCCACCACCTCGCGCTCAGATGCAAGGTAGAGCGACGGAATCTCAATCTCCTCTTCGGCGATATACGACCAGATATCAAGCTCAGTCCAGTTTGAGAGGGGGAAGACGCGAATGCTCTCGCCTGGGAAGACTCTCCCGTTATAAAGACTCCAGATCTCTGGGCGCTGATTCTTTGGATCCCACTGGCCGAACTCATCGCGGAAGGAGAAGACACGCTCTTTTGCACGAGCCTTCTCTTCATCGCGGCGACCGCCGCCGAAGAGCGCGTCAAACTTCTCGCGCGCCGCCGCCTCTAACAGGACTGGTGTCTGGATGCGGTTACGTGAGCCATTCGGCTCCTCTTTCACCACACCACGCTCAATCGCATCTTGTACGGAGGCGACAACGAGTCGCAGCCCGAGTTGCGCCGCCCAGCGATCACGGTACGCAATCACTTCGGCAAAGTTGAGTCCGGTATCAACGTGCATCACCGGGAACGGGATTGGCGCGGGGGCGAACGCCTTGCGCGCCACATGCAACATGACGATGGAGTCCTTCCCGCCGGAGAAGAGAAGGCATGGACGCTCCATCTCCGCCGCAACTTCGCGGAAGATATGGATGCTCTCCGCCTCAAGGGCGGCGAGCTGGCTCATCACGTGGCTCTTCATCGTGCGCTCCTCATCCCGCTGATTCTGCCGCACTCGCGCGAGTCGCACCTGCGCCGCTCGCACCGTCCGGCCCAAAGCCCGCCGCGTCAAGGAGCGCGCGCACCTCGTCAGCGCGGTCTGGATGGCAGACCACAAGGTCTGGGAGGAGGAGCTCTGGGACGTTGTATCTGAGCGGCGAACCGTCGAGCCGCGTAGCTACGAGACCCGCCGCCAGCGCCACCGCAACTGGTGCCGCTGAGTCCCACTGATACTGGCCGCCAGCATGGATGTAGGCGTCAGCCTCGCCGCTCACCACCGCCATCACCTTGACGCCAGCAGATCCCATCGGCACAAGCGTTGCTGAACCCGCCACCTCTAACGCCGCAATGAACGCCGGCGGTCGTGTGCGACTCACCGCAACGCGGAGCTTCCCTGCTGGGCTTGGTGGCACTTCTGGTGGCACGTCGCTGCTGTAGATCACGCCACGCGCTGGGAGCCCCACAACGCCGAGTGTCAGTCCTTGACCACGCTCCCAGAGCGCAACGTGCACGGCGAAGTCGTCACGCCAGACGCCAGCGCCGTCTCGTTCGCCAAACTCACGCGTGCCGTCAAGCGGATCAATAATCCAGACGCGGTCGGCGATCAGCCGGCGCGGATCATCTGCCGCCTCTTCGGAGAGGAGGCTATCTTCTGGCCGCTCGTTCGCGAGTAGCTTCATGATGGCGCGGTTCGCATCACGGTCTCCGGCGGCCCGAAGCACATCGGCATCCATGGCTGCACTCGCTGCTTCACCCGCTACTGCACGCTGGCGAAGCTGAAGCAGCAGCTCGCCAGTGAGGGAGGCTGCCTGGATTCCGATTTCTGCGTCGGGCTGCGTTCTCATCATCACGGGTCAGGTTAGGGGGTAATCTGACGAGATGCGAGAAGAGCAGCGCCGTGAAGGGAGCCCAGCGCACGTCATCCTTGATTCAGCAGGGATCGACCTGCTGGAGCTGGTGCGACTCGGCGCGCAACCGAGCAGCACACTTCAGCGCTACCTCACTGACAACACCACGGTGCTCCTCTGCGACGAGGAGAACACGCCGCTCAGCGAACTCTCCCCCGCTGGGGTGAAGCACCTGCGACCACTTGCGTCCGGTGTGGGCCTTGCATGGAGCCAAGAGTTGCGCCTGCCTGTCGCATCCGTTGCGCAACACCACGGCCCAACCCTGGCACTGATTGCGCACCTCCCGCCTTCCAGCGCAGAACTGGATGCGCTTGTCGCACGCGCAAAGGATGTCGAGGCGAAGAGCCTCCTGCTCTGCGCACTCGTCTCTCGAACGCCAGCGGCAGACGGAGACGTGCAGCCATCTGGCCTTCTCCGCGCGCTCACATCCGCCGCGGAGGAGCTGAAGCGCTCACTCCCAACGTGTCAGATCACGCTCCTTGCGCTCCCATGGCCAAAAGGTGAGCTGAACCCTGAAGATCTCGCGCGCGCCTACGGCGCAACAGATGTCATGGCTGGCGCAGAGCGCTACGCCGCCGATGCCCCGCTCGGGTATCCCGCAAGTTCCACAGCAGAGATTGATCGTGCACGAAAAACCGAATGGAAAAAGGGGGCTGTTGTCTTCTTTACTGGTCTCTCGGGATCCGGAAAGTCCACTGTTGCGGCGGCACTCGCGGAGCTCCTTCGGGATGAGGGGGCGCGCGGTGTCACGCTGCTGGATGGCGATGCGATGCGGCGCAGCATCTCCGCAGGGCTCGGCTTTGACCAAGCCTCGCGCAACACGAATGTGCAGCGACTCGGCACGGCGGCGGCCGAGGTTGCACGAGCGGGCGGCATTGCGATCGCGGCACCCATCGCGCCGTTTGCCGAAGGGCGTGCGTTGGCACGCGAGGCGGCGGCAGGGCTCCCCTTCCTCCTCGTACACATCAACACGCCGCTCGAGATCTGCGAGCAGCGAGACCGGAAGGGGCTTTATGCGAAGGCGCGTGCTGGCGAGATCAGCGACTTCACCGGTATCTCTTCTCCATACGAAGCGCCTCTTGACGCAGACCTTGCTATTGACGCCTCTACGGTGAGTGCCAGTGACGCGGCAGAGCTAGTGAAGGAGCGGCTGAAGAGGATCGCTCGCTGAGTTAGCGGCGCGTGATCTTTCTGATACGCGAGGTGACCGACCAGAGAAGGCGCTGCGCCACAACGCGCAGCAGGTCAATGGTGTGTACCCGCTGCAAGACTTGGGGTTCAACCCGCACATCAATGCCGGGGCGGCCAGATCCATCTTCGCGGGCTGCGCCGCTCGCAAAGAGCATCCCCATCGCCGCACGAGTCGCAACCACTTCTGGAACTTGGCGAGCGGCAGCGCTGCTGGCGTTCACCGCTGCGGTCGCGAGTGGCGGAATCTGCGCCGCTGACTGACCTTGCGGGGTAGTGCCGCCAAGCGCATCAAGGTTGCCAATCACTTGCGCCCCAAGTGTGCGAATTGCCGCAGCGCTCTCCCAGCCGATCAAATCGGCGCGGTTGATAGCCCAGCTTGGCGTCTGCTGTTTCGGTTCGTTTGCCCCGATCGTTCGACCCTTCATATAGAGCGCAGTTCCACGCTCAATCATCTTGTAGAGGAGTGGCCGCGTGATGCCAGCCTCAGTAAATCGCTCATTCAGCCCACGGAGAAGCTCAATCTCTTCCGCCGTCATTGATCGGTTCGCTGTGTCGTTCTGCGGCTCAAGTGTTCCAGCCCGAAGCTTGAGGAGTGCCTCAAAGGCCTGGTAGATCGCCGACTTCTTCTGTTCGTCGACCATCACCACACTGAGTCGCTCTGGTCCAACGATTGACGCCCAACGGGCGGCAAGGTGGTCGTGTCGCTGACGCGACCAGAAGGTTGCACCCTTCCCTTCGCTCGGCTGCTCAAAGACCCAGTGCAGCCACTGATCAAACGAGTAGCGAGCTCCCTCCTGCACATTCTGCTGCCAACGCGAAGCGAGAATACGCGAGACGGGGCGGAGGGTTAAGGCAACATGCACTCTATCGCCGCCGAGCTCTCTGACAATCCGCGCCGCTTGCGCATCATCCGCGCCAGCGAAGAATTCGCTTGAGATGAAGATGCGGGGCTCCTTCGCACTGCGCACCTCGCTAACCAGACGTTTCCAGTGATGCGCAGATGGCGCCTCGCCAAGTGTTGGATGCTGGCGCCCAAGGACCGCATATGCTGCGCGTCCCGTCTGCTGCGTGCGGCCCGCATAACGAACCCCTTGCGCGCGCATCTCGTCGCGACAGGCGTGGCAGGCACCTTGCAGTGCACTCGTCCCAGTCTTCGGGGGTCCAATGTGCAGCAGCACGCCGCCCTCTGGGAGCGGCTGAATCGCCGTCCCTTCCTCACGTGTGACCAGATGCGCCGCTTCTCCCATGGCGACAAGTATGCTGCACCCATGCACATTACGAAAAGCCCCGCGTCACGACGAACTTTGCCAGCCTGATGGAAGGGCTCGTCCAACTCGCACTCCTAGCCGCAGCCGGCTTTGCTGCACAGCTTGTAGATGGCGCACTTGGGATGGGGTACGGCATCACATCCTCAACGATCTTGCTACTGATTGGGCTGTCGCCAGCCGCTGCGTCAGCCTCGGTTCATATTGCCAAGATCGGTACTGGAGCAAGCTCAGGCCTCGCACACCACCGATTCGGAAACGTCGATTGGAAAGTGGTTCGAAGGATTGCGCTGCCAGGAGCTGCTGGGGCGTTTATTGGCGCCACACTCCTCTCTGCGCTTTCAACAGAGTCTTCACGGCCCCTCTCAAGCCTCTTTCTTTTCGCGCTGGGTGTGTATGTGGTCGTGCGATACCTACGAGGCGGCTTACGAGCACTCCGCAAGGGGACGCCACGCCTTCGCTTTCTTATCCCTCTCGGCTTAATTGGAGGGTTTGTTGACGCAACGGGGGGTGGGGGTTGGGGTCCAGTTGCGACACCTGCACTTCTCGCCGATGGACGTCTCGCACCAAATCGCGTGATCGGTACAGTCAGCGCAAGTGAGTTTGCTGTTGCCGTTGCGGCGAGCGCTGGCTTTATCTTCGGTATCGGCGTTGCTGGCGTGCGCCTTGACTACGTTGCGGCACTCTTGATCGGAGGCTTGATTGCCGCCCCAATATCCGCCTACATGGTGCGTTATCTGAACCCGCGTATTCTCGGCGTCACCGTTGGCGGATTCATCTGCTTCACCAATGCGCGCATCTTGCTCTCCGCCGTAGGTATCTCTGGTGAAACATTCTTCCTTCTATACGCTGTCGTTGTTGCCGTCTGGGTGGCGGCGGTTGTTTCAGTAGTACGTGCGGTCCGTCGCGAACGGAGCGCTGAGGGTTCGGGGTCTACAAGCCGCTCTGCCTAGCGCCCGCCCCGTGCGATCTCTCCGCCCCCAATGCGCTGCGCGATCCAGACGGGGGGCGGGATCTGCCAACCTACTCCTTCGTGACGCCGAACTGCATTGCGGCGAGCGAGGCGTAGAGGCCACCGGCACGGCGCAGCTCGTCATGGCGGCCGCGCTCCACGATCACGCCGTGGTTGAGGACGAGAATCTGGTCGGCAGAGGCAACGGTGCTGAGGCGGTGCGCAACAGCAATGGTGGTGCGACCGTTCATGGCGCGCTCGAGCGCCTCTTGTACGTGGCGCTCGGACACTGAGTCGAGCGCCGACGTTGCTTCGTCAAGGAGCAAGATCGGCGGATCCTTCAAGAGAACGCGCGCAATGGCCAAGCGCTGTCGCTCGCCACCAGAGAGCTTGTAGCCGCGCTCTCCAACAATCGTGTTGAGACCCTGCGGTAGCTCGTGAACACGGCCATCAAGTGAAGCACCCTGAAGTGCCGCCCAGAGCTGTTCGTCTGTTGCGTTTGGTCGTGCGTAGCGCAGGTTATCGCCGATGCTCGCGTGTAAGAGGTGCGTCTCCTGTGTCACCACGCCAATAACTTCACCGAGTGACGAAAGCTTGATCTGCCGCACGTCGCGCCCATCAATCAGCACGCTGCCACTCTTCGTGTCCCAGAAGCGCGGAATCAGGCTGAGGATCGTGCTCTTCCCAGAACCCGATGGACCAACAAGCGCCGTCAGGCTTCCTGGTTCTGCACTAAACGTGATCTCTTGCAGCGCAAAGGTGTCGCGGCGCGCTGATGTGTCTGCTCCTGGCGGCTGCGGATATCGGAACGAGACGTTGCGTAGCTCCACTCCGCCACGCACTGAGGCGCGTTGCAGCTGTGCAGCGTCAGGCGCGTCAACAATCTCGGGCACAAGATCGAGGTAGGCAAAGATGCGCTCAAAGAGTGCGAGGCTTCCACCGATCTCCACCTGAAGGCCGAGGAGCGACGCAAGTGGGAAGAAGAGGCGGCTCTGCAGTGTGGTGAAGGCGACGATGTCACCGATGGTTGGCGCGTCCGGCGCCCCAGTTGCGGCAAGCGTTCCGGCAACAAAGTAGACGAGCGCCGGAATGCCGCTGAAGACGACCTGCACCACCACGCCGACCCAGCGGCCGGTGAGCGCCTGTCGTAGCTGCAGCGTTGCAAGATCACCCGAACGTTGTGTGAAGCGCTCGGCACCCGCCTCAGCACGACCGAACGACTTGGCTAGGAGCGCGCCACCAACGGAGAGATGCTCTTCGGCGATCGAGGTGAGATCGGCGAGCGCACCCTGCACCTCGGCGCTCGCCTTACGCCGCGCAGCGGACGCCTTCGACGTGAAGTAGAGGAAGATCGGCGCAACGGAGAGGCTCACCGCCGTCAGACGCCAATCAATGAGCGTCATGGCAACGAGCGTGGAGAGCACCACCGCGATGCTGGAGGCGAGGTTCGCCGCCGCATCAGAGACGACCGATTGCACGCCAGAGACATCGTTGGTGAGTCGGCTCTGGATTTCGCCAGTGCGCGTCTCCGCAAAGAAGCGGATCGGCATCGACTGCACGTGGGTGAAGAGTGCGTTGCGCAAGTCGCGCATCACAAACTGGCCTACCGATGCGGTGAGCCATGCCTGCGCCAGGCCGATCCCGCCGTTGATGATGGGGACGATCACCATCAGTCCTGCATAGATGGCGAGGAGGCCGATATCCCTCTTCGGGATCGCGTCGTCGATGAGGAGCTTCAGTAGGTACGGATTGGCGAGACCCAGGATGCTCGAGCCAAGGATTGCGACGCCAATGACGGCGAGCCTGCCGCGATACGGACCGAAGAAGTGCGTCGCGCGGCGAAGGAGCGGGAGCGCAGCGCCGACTGGCTTCGTTGGCCCCGTTGCATCAGCACCGAACGGGTGCCCACCACCGCGACCAGGCCCCATGCCGCCCCCCATCAGCGCGGCGGACGCTGGCGGAGCGAGAAGGGGTGGGGTTCCATTGAGCGCATTCTACCCTGCCGCCACTCGTGAGCACGCCTCGCAACTCCCAGACGCTGAGTATGGATTACCTATTTTTGCGAGCCGCCCATAGGGTGCTGATATGTGGAAGTCAGGGTTCGGATGCTTAACCGCCGTAACCGCTGGCATGGCCCTCTTCATCTCCATGGTGCTCGTCATCAGCGGCGCAACACACGCACCGGGTGAAGTGACTCCCCAAGTCGCCGTTGTTTCACCAGCGAGCGTCTCCTTTGATATCGAACTCGGAGACATGTACATCAAGCCGGCCACCATCACTGTGCCGAACGGCGCGAGCGTTGTGCTGCACATCACCAACGCTGGCGTCATGCCGCACGACTTCAGGACTGAGGGTGGCGCTGCAACTCCTCTCATCAGCCCTGGCGCATCATCTGATCTCACCGTCGGCCCGATGACTGCGAGCAACGCCGCTTGGTGCACCATCGCTGGCCACAAGCAGGCGGGGATGAACCTTGCGATCGTTGTCACTGGCGGCGCTACTGCTGGCGCGTCAAGCGCCCCCACAGGAGTTGCGGCAGCTGATCCAAACGCCAAGATTGATGCCGCGGCGATGCCAGCTCATGAATGGATTGGACGAAGTCCAATTCTCCCCGCCGCGAGCGGCGGAAAGATTCATGAGGTTTCGTTTGACGCCATTGAGTCAATCATTGAGGTTGCACCTGGTGTGACGCAAGAGATGTGGACCTTCAATGGCACCGCGCCGGGACCAGTCCTTCGCGGAGAGATCGGCGATACATTCAGAATCACGTTGACGAACAAGGGGAAGATGGGCCACTCGATTGACTTCCACGCAAGCAAGGTTGCATGGAGTGACGAGATGCGCACAATTCAGCCTGGCGAATCACTCGTTTACGAATTCAAGGCGCAGTTTGCCGGTGCCTTCATGTACCACTGCGGAACTGCGCCAGCACTTCACCACATTGGCAACGGAATGTTCGGCGTGATTATCATCAATCCGCCAAACCTCCCCGCAGTTGAAGAAGAGTTCTTCGTTACGCAATCGGAGCTCTACCTAGGACCACAAGGTCAGCCCGGCGACCTCACCAAGATGGTGAACGAGCAGTGGGATGCGGTGGTCTTCAACGGCTACTTCAACCAGTACAAGTTCAGCCCAATCAAGGTGTTGCCGGGGAAGCGTTACAGGATGTGGGTCTTGAACGACGGCCCGAGCGAGAATTCGGCCTTCCATATTGTTGGCACCATCTTTGACACCGTCTATAAGGAGGGCGCCTACCTACTCCGCCCGAACGCAACGCATGGAGGGTCACAGGCGCTTGACCTCCAGCCGTCGCAGGGTGGCTTCGTTGAGTTCAGCTTTGCCGAAGATGGCCTCTACCCGTTCGTCACCCATAAGTTCGCCAACGTGGGGAAGGGTGCCCTCGGCTTCTTCGTGGTCGGCAACGCCGACGCAAGCGCGCTCGGCTCTCACTAAACCCGCAGGAGACAGACCTCGTTGCTTCGCTAGTATCCCCTCATGTTTAACGTTGGCGCGTTGGATTGGACGGGGATTTTTGGGGGGCTTACGAGCTTCCTGGTTGTCTTCTATGTGCAGATTCAACAGCGCATCATTAAGAGCCGCGGCACGCAGGTCAGCACCATCGCCTTCGCCGTTCTCGTTGCCTACATCTGGGCCCCGTTCGGCTTCCCGAACTCAGAGTGGGCACGGGCGCCGCTAGGAACGGATGTTATTCGCCTCATCCCTCTCGTTCAATTTGATCCAGCGCTTCTGAGCACGGCCTGGCTCCCCATGCAGATTCTGATCGGCGGGACGACCTACTTCCTTGCCACGCTCGCACTCTACGGCGATGCTCGACGCGCACTCATTGCGGTGATTGGCATCATGGCGATCGGCCTTGAAGTCAGCCAAGCGGCGGCCAATCTGTTGAGCGGCCTGGTTCCGCCGTACCGCGTAGATATCCACGACATCCTGACGCGCGCGCTCGGCGCGTTCTTCGCCTTCATGCTGATGAAAGGCGTGGCGTCAACTTGGCGCTGGCGCGTTGGCGTCCGTTCACGTCAGTACGGCATCCTTGGCTTTATTGATAGCGTGGCGCGAAGGATCTAACGAGCGCTACAGGCCGCCTTCAACGCACCAACAAATCGCTCGCGGTCTACGCGATACACCACGCGGCAGTTCGGCTCGCGCTTTGTGCCGCCGAGATGATCCACCATTGACTGCCCGCGCACGTGTCCTTCGCCGAGCATGATCTCCACGCGCAGGTTCGCTTCGCTCGTGACCATGTCTGGCTCGATCGCCACCGCCATCGCAATCGGATCAGGGAGATCAAACCCGTCAAGCTTCGTCTCGTTTCTACAGAACTCGCGCAGCACCTTCTGAATATCTACGCAGAATGCGCCGAGTGGCCCGAGCGCGCGGATCTCCGCGGCAAGCGCGTCAGAGATCACCGCATCCGCAACAGAAACGTCCCAACCGACCATCTCTAGCGGCATCCCTGATTCAAAAACGATCTGCGCCGCCTCTGGGTCAACCCAGAAGTTGAACTCTGCGAGCGGCGTGATGTTGCCAGGGAGCACGCCAGTGCCGCCCATCATCACGCAGCGGCGCACCCACGAGGCGAACTTCGGCTCAGCGCGAATCGCGAGGGCAACGTTGGTGAGCGGCCCGAGCGTGACGAGATCCATCGTGCCCGGATTCGCGCGAAAGGCGCTGATCAGCGCCTGCACGCCGTCTGTTGATGTTGGCGTGCGTCCACCGAGCGGAAGACCGATATCACCCATGCCGTCACTGCCGTGCACGTTCTGCGCGGTGACGAACGACCGAACGAGCGCTCGATCTGCGCCAGCATGGATCGGCACTTGTGCTCCACAGATCTCCGCCGTGTAGAGCGCGATCTGCGTCGCCTGCGGGAGTGGAACGTTCCCCGCAACCACGGAGATCCCCACCACCTCAACGCCAGGGTTCTTGAAGGCCATCACCATCGCCACGGCGTCATCAGAGGCCGTGTCGGTGTCAATCCAGAAGCGTCGCACGGTTGTCATGGGCAAACGTTAGCGCGGAAGGCGTCGAACTGCCACCTCTGCCGCGACCCTCACAGCGCGTATACCGTGAGGTGCTCGCCGCTCCGCTACAATCCCCCTCCGGCGCCGATGTAGCTCAGTGGTAGAGCAGCTGTTTCGTAAACAGCAGGTCGTGAGTTCAATCCTCACCATCGGCTCCAGCCTCCCCCTCCTGCCTGAGGCTTGGCAGATAGACCCCCTCCGCTATGATTTACCTACGGTTTCAGTTGAGCAGTCGCACACATAGGAGGGACCATGGATCTGATCCTTGCTGGTGGCTTTATTGCCTTCATGGCGATCGCTCTCTTTGTTGACCTCTTCTGGCTGAAGAGCAAGGGCTCCCATGTGGTTGCCCCGCGCGAGGCCCTCTTCTTCACGGCAATGTGGGTTGGTTTCGCGGTGCTATTCGGAATCGGTGTCTGGTTTCAAAAGAATCCTGAGACGGCGATCACCTTCTTTACCGGATATCTGGTGGAGTACTCGCTCTCCATTGATAACGTCTTCGTCTTCACGATGGTCTTTGCGGCGCTGAAGACGCCGAAGAAGCTGCAGCAGAAGGCGCTGATCTACGGAATCATCATCTCGCTCGTCTTGCGCTTTGCCATGATCCTTGTTGGCACAGCGCTCGTTGAGCGATTCGAAGTGGTGCTCTATGGATTCGGAATCTTCCTTCTGGTGACAGGAGTCCAGATGCTTCGCAGCGGAGGGCATATGGGTGACGAGGAGCCAGGTGCGATTCGGTTTGCCAAGCGCTTCATTCACGTCAGCCACGACTACGACTCCGATCGATTCCGTCTGCCGCACGACGGGAAGATGAAGTGGACGCCGCTCTTTTTGGTAATCGTTGTCATCGGCCTCATTGACCTCGTCTTCGCCGTTGACTCGATCCCAGCGATCTTCGGCATCACCAAGGATCCGTTCGTTGTGTTTACCTCCAACGCATTTGCAATCCTTGGTCTGCGTTCGCTCTACTTCCTGCTCGCCGATGCAAAGGATCGCTTCCACTACCTCACGCCTGGCCTTGCGCTGGTGCTGATCTTCATCGGCGGGAAGATGGCGGTGCCAATCATCCACGCCCTCGTTCCGTCAGTTGACCTGCACATTGATCCAATCCTCAGCCTTGGCGTCGTGGTGCTCATCCTTGGCGGGTCAATCGTTCTCTCGCTTGCACGACCAGTTACGAAGCGCTGATTCTGCTGGTGCAGATAGCGAAACCTCTCGTGCGTAGCCGCACGCAAGCATCACGCTGGCGAGCACCGCGTGCGTTTGCACTCGCCCTCCTCGTTACATTCGCTGCGGCAGGGATCAGGCCCTCAACGGTCTTGGCTGCAAGCGACGCGATTCCAGAGATCCCAAGCTGCGCAACGCTCTTGGGGCGCAAGGTGACCTTCAACGCGACAACAGTTTCGATTGAGGGCGAGGAGCTCACTAAGGAGCGCCTACGAAAGCAGTGGGCAACATCCGTACTCGATCCGATGTACCGACTCTCGTCAAACTATGTTCCGACAACGCTGACCTGGATCACCACGCAGGCGGTTGCGTCGCCAACTAAGGGCGTGTTCATGCTGCGTCGCAGCGCTGCAACAGCGCTGCGCAGCATGTTCCTCGCGGCGGGTGAGGAAGAGGTTCAGCTGCGCATCATCTCCGCGTATCGCTCCTACCAAACCCAAAAGACAACGTTCGCCTACTGGGTTGCGCAGTCTGGGCTGCAGCTCGCCAGAAAGTACAGCGCGATCCCTGGTCACTCAGAACACCAGCTCGGGACGGCGGTAGATCTTGGGACCCTAGGTGCTGGTGCGCCATGGGGGAGCGCCTCATTTGCTACATCGCCAACCGCGATCTGGCTCACAGATAACGCGTACAAGTTCGGCTTCGTCCGTTCGTACCCGGCTGGGGCGAAGCGCGTGGCGCTGAGCTGTTACGGGAGTGAGCCGTGGCACTGGCGTTACGTTGGACTCAACCTTGCGTATGAGATCGTCTGCAGCGAGCAGGTGCCGCGCATCTTCCTCTGGAACAAGCAGTACGGCGGCGAGCGCGTGATCGGCGAAAACTGCGGTTCACTGCAGGT
>Ga0209297_1000529_pt1 | contig 24322 bp, 13 predicted proteins | sample S_130805_MF_Meta_FD_187322 | JGI IMG/M metagenome (GOLD analysis project Ga0209297, IMG submission 187322) | Freshwater microbial communities from Lake Simoncouche, Canada to study carbon cycling - S_130805_MF_MetaG (SPAdes) (version 2) | ecosystem: Environmental > Aquatic > Freshwater > Lake ...
ATCGTGACTGGATGGATGCTGGCTACGGCAACAATTATTCCTTCCCATGCTCACACAAGTGGGGCAACAACAGTTCACGAGATCACACAAGAAGCAGCACCAAAAGCAACTCTAGATGTACAAAAAGATCCAACCGGCGGATTTAATGTTCAAGTTGTAACAACAAATTTTGTGTGGCGACCAGAAATGGCGTCTATGAAACATGTGCCCGGAGAAGGTCATGCCCATGTTTATTTGGATGGTCGCAAAATAATGCGTATCTACAGTGAATGGTTTCACTTAAACACTTTTCAATTTTCAACACGATCTGGCGAACAATTACTTAGTATTGAATTTGTAGGTAACGATCACGCCCCATACACAATCCAAGGATTGCCAGTTGGTGCGGAGCAAATAGTTGATGTCCCAAGTGATGAGATTCAGCCTGCCTCTAAAGACAACAACGCTTTGCTCTTTGGCTTGATATTTCTTGTGGTGATTGGCGCAGGAGGGTTACTTTTTAGGCTTCGCCGAGGCAAGTAAGACGCTGCCCACTTGAGGTTGTATTCTTTACCCGTACAAGGAGACGTCGCATAGCCCGGTCGAGTGCGCCTCACTGCTAACGAGGTAAGGTGTTAAAGCCTTCAGGAGTTCAAATCTCCTCGTCTCCGCAAGTAATACCAATCAAGGAGATCTGTTGCCTACATTTAAAATAGCAATTGTTGGCGCAGGCCCTGCAGGTTATTTCGCTGCGCAAGCTCTCCAAAACCTAGCTAATGATGATCGCATATTTGAAATCGACATGATTGAGCGCTTACCAACCCCATGGGGATTGGTTAGAAGCGGTGTGGCACCAGATCACCCAAAGATTAAGACTGTCTCAAAGGTCTTTGAAAAGATCGCATCACAAGAAACCTTTAGATTGTTTGCAAACGTTGAAATCGGAAACGATATTTCAGTTGCACAACTACAAGAAAAGTATGACGCAGTCATTATTGCTACTGGGTCTTCACACGGAAAGACACTTGGTATCCCGGGTGAAAACCTACGTGGATCCTTATCGGCAGCAACCTTTGTGCCTTGGTATAACGCACACCCAGATTTTGTTGGTGTTGATACACCACTAGATGCTGACACCGCTGTTGTTATTGGCGCTGGCAATGTTGCAATGGATGTTGCACGAATGTTGGCGTTAGAACCAAGTGAGTTAGATCCAACAGATACCGCAGATCATGCAATTGATGCTTTTAAGAAGAGCAATATCCGTAAGGTCTATATCAGTGCACGCCGTGGACCAGAGCATGCAGCTTTCACATCACCTGAATTACGCGAACTGCCAAAGTTGGAACACACCAATGTCATTATGAATAAGGAAGATATTGAAGCAGCAGTTGCGCGCGCTGGAGATGCTCCTGAAAAAGATGTGAAGAGCAATTTGGATGCGATGTTGTTAATCGCCCAAAACCCAAAGACCGAGCATGAGCGCACGATGCAATTTCTATTCCAGCACACCCCAAAAGAGATACTGGGTACTGATCGCGTAGAAGGAGTTGTGTATTCAACACCTAACGGTGATGTGACTATTAAGTGTGGTCTTGTGATTACCGCCATCGGGTATCAAGCCCATGGCATCGAAGGCGTTCCCTATGAAAACGGCAAGGTTGTTAACAATGATGGCCGCGTAAAAGAGAATTTGTATGTTGTTGGTTGGGCAAAACGCGGCCCATCAGGTGTGATCGGTACAAATAAGTCAGATGCAGCAGCGGTTATGGAGCTTTTAGTCTCTGATCTAATGAGTCCAAAGAGTGCTGGAGACATTTCAGAGCTGCTAACCCACCAGGTTGTGGTTTCTCAAGAGCATTGGCAAAAGCTCAACGAAGCAGAGGTTGCAGCCGGTGAACCTCATGGCAAACCCCGCAAAAAGTCTGTTTCCTGGGACGAACTCCTCAAGCACGCAGGCCTGTAACACCTTCCCGTAACCTAAATTTCAGCGTCCCGAAACCTCATTTTGGTTGACTCACCCCATGAATAAAACCCTCTCAACCCGCAAAATCTTTAGCCTGGGCACAATTGCCCTTGCTACATCGCTACTAGTTTCTTTAGTAGTTCCAACAGCGCAGGCAGTGACGTATTCACTACCTAACGCACCGACAAATGTCACCTCATATATTGGCGCAAAGGGCGTAGTAGTTCGTTGGACACCCGGCGCAGATGTTGAACCAGGGATCACTGGTTATGTTGTTTCAGCAGGTGCTGGCTCATGCCCAATCTTTGTTCCTGCAAAAGCCCACAATGTTGTGACAATGCCTGTAGTTGTTGGACAACCTGCAGGACGTCCAGTTGTGCAAGCAGTTAATGCATATGGTTTCTCAAAGCCAGCTGCATCAAACAAGAGCTACACAGCAGCTGAATTAGCAGTTGTATCTTCATCAAATAACAAGGCTGTTCAAGTTCTTCAACTCAGTGACCTACACGGTGCGATTGAAGTTGGCACATCATTTGGTGCACCTCTACTTGTAAGCAACTTTGATGCAGATCGTAAAGCCAATGCTGCAACAGTTGCTTTCACTTCAGGTGACAACATTGGTGCCGCTCCACCGATCTCAACAGAATTCGAAGAGCTTCCAACAATTGAAACTCTTAATGCAATGAAGCTGGATGCTGGTGCATTTGGTAACCACGAGCACGATAGAAATCTTGCTCACCTTCAAAAGGTAATCGGAGCTTCAGATTTCCAGTGGGTAGTTTCAAACTACAACACTGACTCACTCGCTGCCCTAAAGTCAGGCACAAAGCAGGCAAAGACATACACAATCATTGAGCGTGCGGGACTAAAGATCGGTGTTGTTGGTGCGAATACACCAGAGACAATCGAACAAGTTTTCCCAGGAAACCTTGATTACACCGATGCATCAGGTGCCAAGAAGACAATCACAATCAACCCAGGTGTTACAGGTATCAACCAAGCAATTGTTGATGCAAAGGCAGCTGGCGCAGATCTAGTGATCGCTCTAATTCACCAAGGATGGCAGGAGAACGTAGATGGTGTTGCAAAGGGTGTTTTGAACACAATGGCAGCACAAATCAAGGGCGCTGCTGCAATCTATGGCGGCCACAGCCACCAGACATTTGCTTCTGTTATCCCAGGCAGCCCACGTGTTGCACCAGTTGTCCTAGGACAAACACGTAACGCAGGTGTTGAGTACACACGTACTCAGATCTGTATGAAGTACGGAAAAGTAGTTGGACAGTCAATCGAGCACGTTCTAAAGGCTGCAGCACCAACAATTAATACAGGTGTTGTTTCAACTGTTACTACACAAGATGTTGCAGCGGCAGCGTTGGTCAAGAAGTACAAAGATCAACTAACTTCAAAGCTTGATGTCAAGATTGGTCAAGTATCTGGTGTATTCCCACGTGGAGGTACACCAGCTGTTGAGCGTTCAGGTGAAACTCCAATGGGTAACTACATTGCAGACTTGATGCGCGCTAAGTACAAGACTGACTTTGCAATCCAGAATGGTGGCGGTATCCGCGACACATTCCCTGCAAAGACTTACATTCCAGCAAACACAGCACTTGTTCGCACAGGCACTGGTCCACTAGATGTAACTCTCGGTGATGCTTTCACTGTGTTCCCATTTGGTAACCAGATCGCAACAACAGTTGTTACAGGTGCAAACCTTTGGAAGGCTCTAGAAAACGGTGTTGGTGGTAACTATCCTGGTGATGGTCGCTTCCCACAGATTTCTGGATTCAAGTTCTCATTTGATGCGTCTAAGCCACTTGGTTCACGTATCGTCGAAGTAACAAAACTAGACGGAACACCAATTGCTAAGGACTCAAAGGAGTACACACTTACAACTCTCGACTTCACAATCTATGGTGGAGATGGATATGTAAATGTATTCACACCTGCAAGTGCCAAGGTTCAAGGCGCACTACTAGATGTGTTTGTAGATGCACTTAAGGCAGACATGGCCGCAGGAAAGGTAACTCAAGTTCCTGCAGCAGATGGCCGAATCAAGAAAGTTGGCTAATAGTTAAGTAATCACACAAAGGGCGTCCGTTGATTCGGGCGCCCTTTGTGCTTGATTTATAAGGGTTTTAGGGCATTTGGGTGCTGCATAAAAAGCAGGTACTATTGCACTTCACAAATAAATAAGCGTGCGTAGCTCAACGGATAGAGCATCTGACTACGGATCAGAAGGTTAGGGGTTCGAATCCCTTCGCGCGCACAAGTTAAGCTCTCGGTGCCTTTCACACCGGGGGCTTTTCTTCTTTTTGCTCACCCTTTATTTATGCTCAGGAAGCTCTGATTCTCACCCTGTTTTGGGTGATCTTTGCGGGTGATTATCACCCCTAACCGCGCTTTTCTATGTCTCTTACCTAACCCCCCTTTTACGCTTTAGTCCTCTCCTATTTACTCTAATAAAGAGGTAAAAGTGTCTTTTGGTCTAGTGCGCACAAAGCTTGTTGCTGCACGCCCGAAGAGGCTCTTCAAATTGTTACTTCCGATTTCTATCGGAGCCCTAGTTTCCATTGTCGGACAAACTTCCGTTGCGCCACCAGCCAGCGCTGCAATTTATGGAACCATCTATAACGTCACACCAAAAGTATCTGGTGGCTCTTCTTATGGTGAAGCGAATTGTGCTGCCGACCAAGTTGTTGTTGGTTTGAATATGGGCTGGAATCCAATGGCAGTCGCATTTAAATGCAACGCATTGAATAGTGATTTAACAATCTCACCAATAGCTTCAAAAACAGCGAACTATGCATATTGCCCAGACGGAATGGTTGCCGTTGGAATGGCTTTTATTAATTCAAATGGAATACGAGCAGGTTTGATCTGTAATACACCACCAGGCTTGAGTGATTCAGATGTTGAAACCCAATATGTAAGCGCCAACAATTCTCCAAAACTCATTGATAAACCAGCAGGGCAAGCTTATTTCGGCGGAGGCGTGATGCGTTGTAACGCTGGCGACATCATGGTTGGTTGGCGTGTTTGGTCTGGTGCTTGGCTGGATGGTTTAGCACCACGTTGTGCACCTTTTACCAAATTTACAGTTACCTACAATGTAAATAGTGGTGGTGGAACAGCACCTGCAACACAACAACAAAGTGGACCAAATGCTTCTATTACTTTGTCATCCGCATATGCAGGTACACGTGCAGGTTTTACTTTAAGCGGTTGGAATACACAGGCAAACGGCCTAGGTACCAATTACGCAGCGGGAGCAACGATCACTCCTACAGACAACTTGGTTTTATATGCAAAATGGATATCAACAATTACCTATAACGGAAACACACATACAGGTGGAACAGTTCCCAATCCAACTACAGCGGTATCGTCTGCGGCTGTCACAAAGCTAGCCAATAACAACGGAAATTTGGTTAAAACGGGATTCACATTTGCAGGATGGAATACCGCTGCAAATGGCTCTGGTACATCGTATTCAGGTTACGGATATGCAACCCCATTACTTCGTTATGTAGCGAGTGATTACAATGAAACAACAAAAGAGTGGGCGAACTCGGGTTCAGCGGGAAGCTCTAAGGATATTTCAAGCAAGAGTATGGGAAGCGGAGCTGGGATCACTAAAGTACCGACGACAGCAGGTGTTGCAGGAAGCAGCAATTCATTTACAACGTTAAAGGGAGGCACAACATCAATAATTGAATTTCCCAATGCTGCTATGAATAACTACACCCTTTGCCACGTAGCGCGATATGCAGGAGCAGCAAAGCAAAGAATATTCACACATTCAAGCGAGAACTGGTTAAGCGGATATTTATCTGGGCAGTCCGGCTATTACTACGGTGTTGGAAATAATGGAACGGTTGGTTTACAGACTGGAGACACAAACTGGCACCTAATTTGTGACTACAACTTAAACTTTAGAAATAATGGAACTGCTGCAGCTGCACCAGGTAGAACTTCACTTCCAGAAAAAATTGGTGTTGCTACTTGGTCAACACAAACTTCCGACTGGGAGATTGCAGAAGTACTTTTTTATGATGTAACTCTCGGGCTAACACAGATTCAACAAATTGAGGCAAGCCTTGCAAGCACATATGGACTTTCAGGTTACACATCTACCAATGGCACATATGCATCAACTGGCGATATAACCCTGTACGCACAGTGGAATTCAACGATTACATATAATGGAAATGGTCAGACTTCGGCATCAAGCACTGTTCCAGCAGCCACAACTGCAACAGGAACTGCGGCAAATACCACTTTAGCTAATGCAGGAACGATGGTCAAAACTGGCTACACATTCGCCGGCTGGAACACACAGGCTGATGGTTTAGGGACAAATTACGCATCCGGATTAACAACGTATCAGTCTGCAGGAAATGTAACTTTGTACGCAAAGTGGACCCGAACGATTACTTACAATTCAAATGGTGCCAACAGTGGTTCTCCTGAGAGAGCTACCGATGTATTTGTGAATTCAACCACCCCTTCGATTTCAACCTTCCCTACCGTTGGAACAATGGCGAAGACGGGTTACACATTTGGCGGGTGGTCAACAACTTCTTCAGGAACGGCACTAAGTACTCCATATTCAACTACTGGTGAAGTGCCACTTTATGCACGTTGGACTGCCAATACCTACACCATCGTTTACGACACCAGCACTGTTACTAGCGGACCTATGGCTGACACCTCGTTCACTGCGGGTACTGCATTTTCATTGCGGGCAAACGCCTTTGCTCGAACCGGTTACACATTCAAAAATTGGAACACGGTCGCGAATGGATCTGGAACGACGTACACCAACAGTCAATCTGTAACTCTTTATGGTGGCTTTACTTTGTATCCGCAGTGGACTTTGGCCGCGCCAGGTGTTCCAACAGTTTCTGTTTCTGCAGGTAATACCGAAGTGACAGTCACGCCCACGGCGGCTGCAGCATCAGGCACCACAGTTGGTGCAACAACTTCCATGCTTGTTACCGCTTATACAAGCGCCGGTACTGCTTTAAGTCCTGCTAAAACTTGTACCGTCGTATCTCCGGCAACAAGTTGCGTAATTACTGGCTTAACAAATGGGATTACCTATAAATTTGCAGCGCAAGGTATTAACGCAACAGGAACATCAGCAAGTAGTGCTCAAGTTTCAGGTCAACCTTTAAGTGTTTTAGTTACCTTTGACGCAACAAGTAATGGTGGAAGTAACGTAACTACAGTTGCCAACATCTTATATTTAAGTTCCTCATCAAATGTAAGTTCAATCACCACATATGCCCCTCATGGTCTTAGTGTGGGAGATTCAATTGTTATTCAATCAACACTTGGAAGCCTTGCTGTAGATACGTACAGAGGCAATTACATAGTTTCGGCTGTACCCACCCCAACGACTTTTCAATATGTTCGTGAGTATTCAGACCAGGGACAATTTGGTGGTGGCTCCGCCGGACAAACTACTGCTACTAAAGGAACAATTGGACTATATAAAAAACCAAATGCGATCATTTTGCCAAACGCAACAAAAACAGGCTATGTATTTTCTGGCTGGTACACAACACAATCTTCAGGTGGTGCACTCATAGGTGCTGCAGGTGCAACTTATTCACCAACAAGTGCAATCACTTTGTATGCACGTTTTTCTGGAATTGTTTACACAATCAATTACAACGGAAATGGAAATACTGGAGGAACAGTTCCAAGTACTGGTTCATATGAAACTGGATCAGATGGAACGTATAACAACACTCAGGTTTATACATATACGGGTTCAGATCAAACATTTACAGTTCCTAGCGACATCACTGGAACAAAGGAAATTCTTGTTGAAGTTTGGGGAGCAGGTGGTGGTGGAACACATCAGTACTACGGTCCCGACTATGGTGGTGGAGCAGGTGGTTACACAAAGGCAACTATTTCAACTGCGACTTCAGGAGAAGTTCTAACTCTTAAAGTTGGTAAAGGTGGAACGGTAAAAACAACTACTTCTGCCTATGGCGGCGCGGGTGTCGGTGGAAACACTTCAGGCCTTGAAGGTTCATCCGGAGGTGGATATTCAGGCGTATTTACTGGAAGTACTCCACTAGCAATTTCAGGTGGTGGCGGTGGCGCTTCGCCCGGACATGGTGATCAAGGAATCGCTGGTGGTGGCGGCGGCGCAAATCAAAACGGTGCTGCCTCTTCAAGTACATCTATGGGAGGACGCGGCGGAACAACCTCTGCCGGCGGTGCGAAAGCCGCAAGCTGTGCAACTGATGGTGCGCAATACACAGGCGGTACCGGTTGCGGTGCTGGTTCTGAAGGTGGTGGCGGTGGTGGCGCTGGTTACTACGGTGGAGGAGGCGGTAACTCCAACGGCACCGCTAATGGCGGCGGTGGTGGCGGATCAGGTTATCTAGATGCAACCCGTGGTTCATTAATTACTGCAACAGCTGGTGAAAATGGCGCACTCGCCACTACATGGGCATTTCCAAATAAGACGAGTTCTAAATATGGAACTGACAATGCTGGCCGTGGCGGAAAAGCCAACACAAATACAACTGCAGATAGTGGTGGTGGCAACGGAAGAATTGTTATCCAGTGGAAGACAGGTAGTGGTGCACATATTGTCGGTGCAGGACCTACAAAAGTTGGTTACACATTCGCTGGATGGACAACTAATGCAGATGGAACTGGCACTACTTATCAACCAAATGCCTCATTAACGCCTTCTACAAATGTCAGCTTGTTTGCAAAGTGGACCGCTGCTTCTAGAACAGTTACCTATGCACTTGATGGGGGAACTTCTTCAGCAAACACATCGCAATTAACCGGAAGAGTTGTTGGAAACACTGTCACGCTTCCCGCTTCAAATACCATGTCAAAGACTGGTTATTCATTTGCAGGTTGGAGCGATGGAACAAGCACATTTGCAGGTGGAGCAACATGGACTGTTCCAGCATCGGATTCAAACTTCACACTTACTGCGCTATGGAACACCCAAACATTTACATACTCATATGACACCAATGGTGGTGGAACCGCACCTGCAGGTGGCACCAAAACATACGGCGAATCATTGGTTTTAGCTGCTTCTTCAGGCCTGAGCAAGACCGGGTACACCTTTGCTGGCTGGAATGATGGATCAAGCACAAGCAATGCTGGTGCTTCCGTTTCAATAACTGCAAACAAAATTTATGTTGCTCAATGGAGCGCGCAAAGCTTCACAATTTCTTATTCGGGTAATACTCCTACATCAGGTTCTGTAACTTCCGGGTCATATGTTGCAGGCGGCGTTCCTTATGCCATCGCAGCTAATGGATTTACAAAAGTTGGTTACACATTCGCTGGCTGGAAAGACGCATCAAACAATTCATTCACAGTAGGTGCGGGTTATTCAACTGCAGCAAACCTTGAATTAATTGCACAGTGGACACCTAGCTCGTACATAGTGACATACAACGGGAATGGATCAACTGGTGGAACTGCACCAGCATCTGGAACCTTAACAACTGGAACAACTTTTAACGCATCGAATAACACGGGTTCCTTAATTAAGTCTGGCTATACCTTCGCTGGATGGAATACGAGCGCCGCTGGGACAGGAACAAGTGTTGCGGTTGGTGGAGTGGTAACGACGACTTCAAATATAACTTTGTATGCCAAGTGGATGATCATTTCTCCATCGATCACTTTCAATAAGGGGTCCGCCACAGCAACACTTTCTGTCTTTCCAACAAACACATCCGCACAATATGGTTCTCTTTACTCCCTACCTACAGTTGATACAGCGACAGTGATCTCGTCCATCAACCATATATTTATTGGTTGGTCTGATGGTGTTTCAACTTATAACACCGGTGATACCTATCGAATGAGTACAAACAACGTAACTTTCATCGCACAGTGGGTCGCCCTATTTGACGTCACATATATCTATGCAAATGGAATGACTGCGGATTCAAAAGATTCAGAATGTATTACATCTTCACTATGCACAAATAATCAAGCTATTACTACAACCGCAGCGCCTTCTCGAACCGGGTACACATTCACACATTGGATTGACCAATCAGGAACGACGGTAGCCGGTAACGCCGCATACACCGTAAGTGACGGGCATTATGTTTTGCGAGCGGTTTGGGCTTCAGTACCTAGAACTTTGAGTTTTGGCTTAGATTCTGGCAGCGGAAGTGCTCCTGCCGATATAACGGGCAAAGTAATCGGCGAGATAGTCACTTTGCCAACCACTTCAAGTACAAAAACTGGTTACACATTTGGTGGATGGAGCAACGGCGGGATTACTTATCCAGCGGGCGGAACCTTCACCGTAGGAGATGGGAATGCAGCATTTGTAGCTGTTTGGATTAGCAATTCCAACATAATTACTTATAACGGAAATGGTGCAACTGGTGGAACAGTGCCAGCAAATGGAAGTTTTACAACAGGTTCCATTTCACCATTTACCGTTTCTACAAATACTGGAAATCTAGTAAAAGATGGATTTACTTTTGATGGTTGGTATACAACTCCAACAGGTACGGGTGGCACTGGCTATGCGGTTTCTCCAGCTGGTACTTTTGTAACAGATTCGAACGTAACTTTATATGCAAAGTGGAACGCTGCTTCTTACACAATCACTTACAACACCGATGGTGGAAGTACTGCACCTTCACAAACTACAAACGCTTATGGTTCTACAGTCACATTACCGTCTGCTCCGACGAAAGCGGGAAGTAATTTCTTAGGCTGGGAGACTGGAACTGGCGCTTCAGTAAACTTGTATGCCCCAGGTGGTAGTTATGTGATGGGGTCGAGCGCCGTTACCTTTATTGCGCGATGGAGTGGAATTTCTTACGCGGTTACTTATGCATTAAATGGTGGAGCTGGAGCAGCTCCAACGCAGGCAAATGTTTCATCCGGTGGATCATTTACAACTGCAACTACACCAACTAAATCAGGATTCACATTCACTGGTTGGAGTGACGGAGCTACCACTACAAATGCGTCGACTCTCATCACAAATGTTTCTGGAAATATCACACTGACAGCACAGTGGACCATTTCTGCACCGGGAATTCCTGGAACCCCAACAGCAACCCCTGGAAATGGTTCTGCCACAATAACAATTGCGGCTCCAACATCAGGGGGAACTCCTTCTTCTTACACAGTCACTGCATCCCCAGGAGGCGCAACCTGCACAATAGTTTCCCCTGGAACTAGTTGCACAATCGCACCATTAACAAATGGAACTGCTTACACATTTACCTCAACTGCAACAAACACTGCAGGAAGCTCAGCTTCAGCCTCAACCAGTTCTGCGGCGGTTACTCCAGCTGGAGTTCCATCTGCGCCTTCTGGAGTTAGTGGAACAGGAACCGGCGGAACCATCAATATTGCTTGGACCGTGCCTTCAAGTGATGGTGGGTCAGCAATTACTGATTACATTGTTGAATATAGCGTCGATGGCTCTGGAACATGGGCAACATTTGCAGATGGCACATCAACTACAACATCGGCAACAGTTACAGGATTAATTGCGGGTAATGCATATGAATTCCGGGTTACTGCAAAAAATATTATTGGCAACTCGCTTCCATCCTTTTCATCACCAACAATTGAGACTCTACCAACTGCACCAACTATTACTGGTGTGACATCTGGAAGTGAGCAAGTAACAGTTACTTGGGCTGCACCTTCACACTTGGGATCAGGAACAATCACTGGCGATCAATATGTTGTTAAAGCATATGATGCAGCAGGAAATGAAGCTGGTTCATGTAAACCAACTTCTGGCCAAACCACTTGTGTAGTCACAGATTTAGATAACGGATCTGCTTACACATTTAAAGTTGCGGTCATTACAACTGTGGGAACATCTGCACAATCTGCAGCAAGTGCAACAGCGATTCCTGCTGGCGTTCCATCGGCGCCGGCAAATGTTGTCGCAGTAACTACCGGAAGCAATATGAGAATTAGCTTTGACTCGCCAGCCGATAACGGTGGTTCTGCAATTACTTCGTATGTGATTACATCTTCTCCTGCAGGTGCAACCTGTACGGTCGGTGCAAATGCAACAACTTACATATGTACAGGCTTAACTGCGGGGACTAACTACACCTACACAGTGAAAGCAGTAAATTCAAAGGGTCAATCCAGCGCATCGCTTGCTTCAACCGCTGTGACTGCTGTTGCGGCACCTTCAGCACCACAAAGTGTTTCTGCGGTAATTACAGCTGGAACCACAACTCTTTCGGCAACAGTTTCATTTAATCCTCCATCCACAGACAATGGCTCACCAATTGCTTCATATCGAGTGACCGCATCGCCAGGTGGAGCAACATGTACTGTGACCGCGCCTACTACCTATTGCGATATCCCGGTTCTACCAGATCGTGTTTATACATTTACTGTTACAGCAACCAATGCCGTTGGTACATCAGTCTCATCCTCTGCATCTCTTGAAACTAAGGCAGTAAATGGAATTGCCCCAACACTTGTGGTGGATCCGATTCCAGCGCCTACGGGTGAGCTTGTAGAAAACAAAGTTTTGAGCTCGAATATCACTTTTGCAGATTTCAACTCAACCCCTAATTCAGCGGTTACCTATCAGTGGAAGCGTTGTACCGATCCACTTGATGACGCAACTTGCATAAACATTTCTGGAGCAACAAGCGCTACCTATACATTGGGTTCCGGAGACGTTGATAAATACATTCGAGTTGCGGTTACAGCTACCAACTCGATCGGAACGCTCACCAAGCTTTCTGAAGTAACTGCAATTATTACCGCAGCACCAGTTGCACCAACCCCAAGTTCACCTTCTACGCCTTCAACACCGGTTGTGGATCCAACACCGTCTGCACCAACGTGCGACACAGCATGTCAATCGATTCGCGATGCAGCTGCAGCAAAAGCCATCGCAGATGCTGCAGCAAAAGCAGCAGCAGACAAGTTGGCAGCAGATGCTGCTGCGAAATTAAAGGCAGATGCAGCAGCTAATACAGCAAGCACCAAAGCAGCAGCGGATGCAGCTGCAGCTGCAGCTGCAGCAAAAGCAGCGATTGATAAAGCCGCCGCTGCAGCCGTTGCGCAAGCCACTGCAGATGCAGCGGCAAAAGTGGCTGCAGCACAAGCAAAGGCAGCAGCAGATGCACAAGCCGCAGCGGCAAAGGCAGCAGCAGATGCCGCAGCGGCGTTAAAGAATTCGACAACAACAGCAGCTGCAAAGGCAGCAGCAACCGCATCTGCAAATAAGGCAGCAGCTGATGCCGCAGCAGCGGTTAAAGCAGCGGCAACAGCTGCCCAACAAGCTGCGCAAGCAAAGACAACTGCATCAAATGCATCGAAGCAGGTTGATATTGCGATTAATACTTTGAATTCAAAAACCGCGACATCTCAGGCCTCTGCACAAGCAAATGCGGTTGCAGCAGCGGCAAAAGCAGCAGCAAATGAAGCGGCTGCGGCTGCAGCAACAAAGGCATCAGAGGCAAAAGCTACCGCTACAGCGGCCCAAAAAGCAGCGTCAGATACTGCTGCGCGCATAGCCACAGAGCAGAAACAAGCAGCAGATGCAGCGGCTCTAGCAAAGGCTGCAGCAGATGCAGCGGCAAAGGCGACAGCTGAGAAGGTTGCAGCCGTTGCTGCAGCAACTAAAGCTGCGCAGGATCTTGCAAAAGTTCTTGCTGACAAGGCAACACTTGCTGAGCAAGCGGCAAAAGCTACTGATGAGACTGCGCGAGCTGAGATTCAAAAGAAAATTGAAGAAGTTACATCAAAGGTTGAAGAGGTACAAAAGAGTGTTGATGCAGCAACCACGAAAGCAGATGCAGCTGTTGCTGTTCAAGTAACTGCTGTACAAAACGCAGAGGCTGCCACTAAGGAAGCTCAAAACCAGGCAGCAGAAGCTGTTGCGGTAAAGGCTGAGTCAGTTACAAAAACTGCAGAAGCAACCAAGGCTGTAGCGGCAGCATCTGTTGCAGCAAAGGTTGCAACAGCTGCAAAGGAAGCGGCTGCAAAGGTTCCGTCGAAGGCGGTAATTACGACAAAACCTTCTACTACAACATCTAAGAACTCTGCGACAGCAACAGTTACCGGATTAAAGCCTGGCCAAAAGGTTAAGGTAACTGTCAATGTGAAGGACAAGTAATGAGGAGAATTGTTCTTTTCGCATTATTACTATTGAACTTTTTGGTGCTTCCAAATGCAGATGCCAAGCAAGAGGTTGTGATTGATCGAATCACTCAAGCTGAGGCTGAAGATCTTAATATTGAGATCCCTGATGATGTTCCACCAGGTCATCACTCAATCACAATCGAGGTATATGACGAAAAGGGAACTGTCAGTCAAAAAGAGATCCCGTTTTGTAAAGATAATGATGGTGTCGTTCAATGGGATGACAAGTGCCCAGATTTAAAGACAGATTCTCCGGCAACCGAAGATCCAATACCAGTGAAAGCGATCAAAGAGGGTTTGCAGCCTTACGATCCAATGGGAGATCCAGAGACCACAAAAGGGCTACAAATAGCTGCTTTTGCGGCCCTTGCTGCGTTGACTTCGATCAAGCGCAATGAAAAGCAAGATGATGAAGAGCAGGATCAAGAGTCTCTGCAATCTGTTTCATCCGGTGCTTTGAAGTTGTTGAAAAATGAACCTGGAAAGGGCGATCTTTCTAATACGTGGGATAACCGATATACAGATGAAACCGATTTTGCTTTTGTATCCCTTGCACATCGATTTAATCGCTTCTCACCATTATTAACTCGCACAGTGCAGGATGGAAACACAATCCGTGCAATTATTGGTTCATGGGCTGCTTTGTTGATGCCTATTGGATTAATACTAGGAATTATTGCCGCGGTAAATACTGGCGGGCAGGCGCTGCCTCCGGCATGGGGAATTGTTGGCGCAATCATGGCGGTTGCAATTTACGATGCATTTGCTGGCTTTATTGCAGGCTTTGTTTTCTTCCTTGCAGCACTATTAACAGGAAACATTACAAACCGTCCAGAGTTCTTAACAGCAATCGGAGTCATGGTTTTGTTCTTTGCACCAGCACTACTTGCAAGTGCATTCCGACCATTCCGTCGCTTGGTTCGTACCCAAGATGATATGTGGGAGCGAATTACAGATTATGCCCTTGGTACATTGCTGACATTTTGGGTAATTACAAAGATGGTCGCGGCCATGAATGGTTTAGCCCGTCTTGAGCTACCGATTACCGATTACGGAACAGAGTTAGCTTTGATGTCGGCAGCCCTTTTGATCATGCGTGTAGCACTCGAAGATATAGCTGTTGAGCACTACCCAATGCGTCTTCGAGCATTACATGTGGAGATTAAATCGCCATCGCACAACCAAAAGATTCGCTCACTTGCTTTTAAGATATTTGTTTTCTTCATCATGGCCGCTCCATTTGTGGGTTCACTTCTCAACCTTGTTCTTGGAACAATTCTGTTTGCGATCCCTCAAATAACATCGCTAAGCCTTGAAGATAACTTGCCAAAGAAGAAGTTATACCTGCCAAAGGGTGTATTTAAGACCGTGGTTATGATCTTTGTAATGGCCCTTGCGTCCAACATGATAGAAGGGGCTTTTTCATCACCTGAGGCCTTCTTGAAGTGGAGCTTTGTGGTTATGGCCTTGCCTGGCTTCTTCCTGCACTACTTAGATGCGATCACCGATGCACCAGAGAGTGATTGGAAGACCACCGAAAGAGGTCGAATGATCTACCGAATCGGTGGCGTCATTGTCTTTATCTTGATGGTTCTGGTTGTGAAGGGCGTTGATATCGCATCATGGCTTGTTGGGTAATACTTAAGACATGACCAAAGTATTACTGACGGGCTTTGAGCCTTTCGGGACGGCAACATCAAACCCTTCAGGTGAGATCGTTAAGCAGATTAGCGGTGACAACATTGTTACCGCTATTTTGCCTGTGGCATATGCAGGATCTGCAGAGCGACTGTTGGAACTAATTGCAGAACACAATCCAGATGTTGTTATCTGTTTAGGCCAAGCAGAAGGTCGCACACACATCACTCCTGAAAAGGTTGCTATCAATCTAGATGATGCGCGCCTTGCAGATAATGAAGGAGTGCTGCGCAATGATATGAAGATCCTTGAAGATGGGCCTGATGCATATTTCACCACTCTTCCTATCAACAAGATGGTGGAAGCAATCAAAGCGAAAGGAGTACCAGCTGTCGTTTCCTTAAGTGCTGGTGCGTTTTTATGTAACCATGTTTTCTATGTTGCACAGAAAAAGTTTGCAGGTACAAAGGTGCGCAGTGGTTTTGTTCATGTGCCATTAATGGATTCGCAGGCTCCCGAGTTTCCGGGGTTGCCTACGATGCCGTTAGATCAGATGATTACAGCGGTACGAGCTATGCTCGAAGTGCTTTAGCAAACTCGCGGAAATCTTCAACAAGTAGATCAATCTCTTTTTGGCCATGTGCCAAAGAGATCAACCACTGCTCATCAAGTCCTGGAGGAGTGATGATTCCGCGGTTTAGAGCAAATAACCAGTGTGCTTCTGCGATACCAAAGTCTGTTGCTTTGTAATCACGGTAGTTGCGAACTGGTGTTGTGGACCATGTAACACAGCCCTTAACGCCAAATCCAACTGTATGTGCAGGCAATTGGTACTCATCAATAATTTCACTGATGCGATCTAATGCTTGCTGATTAAGAGCTTCAGCATCTGCCAGAGCTTGATCAGAACAAAGGCGATCAATTGCGCGGACACCAGCCATTGCAAGGGGATTACCGTTGAATGTGCCGAAGTGTGCCATCTTGCCGTTTGTAACAAAATCCATGTACTTCTTTTTTCCACCAAATGCAGCCAAAGGAACTCCGCCACCAATTGATTTAGCAAGAGTAATTAGATCTGGTTCAACACCAAGTCGAACAGATGCACCATGTGCACCGGCTGTTAAGCCTGTCTTTACTTCATCAAAGATAAGAATGACGTTGTACTCATCGCAGAGTTCACGAACACGCTCTAGGTAGCCAGCATCCGGCAGGATGATTGCAAGGTTTTCTAGAACCGGTTCAACGATGAAGCAAGCAATCTTTGAAGCGTTCTTTTCAAACATTGCTTCAAGTGCGGGAATATTGTTGTAAGGAACAACGTAAATGTCTCCTGCAACCAAGTTGGAATCAATTACGGGTGTTGGTTCTTCAGGATCGCCAGCCTTATCTAAAGCAGGCTTGCTTGAAACAACAAAAGGATCGTAGCTACCGTGGTAACCACCTTCTACTTTAAGAATTCCCATTTTATCTGAGGCAGAGCGTGCAACACGGACTGCATACATCGTTGATTCAGTTCCGCTATTAGTAAACCGAACCTGATCAATCTTAAATCGCTTGCAAATCATTTCTGCAGCATCAGTTGAAATTGGTGATGGTGTAACAAAAAGCATTCCTGTTGTTAAGGAAGTTTGGATCTCTTCAATCACAGTTGGGTTTAAGTGTCCGGCAAACATCGCACCAAAGCCCATAGATAGATCTAGGAGCTGTCGACCATCAACATCGGTCATGTATGCGCCCTTGGCCGAGACGATTGAGATTGGGTATGGATCCCAGTGCTGGAAGCTAGAGGTAACGCCTAAAGGCAAGGATTTAAAGGAACGGTGGCTCTCTTCAGCGCTCTTGCCGGTACTTTTAGTAAATAGTTCCCATTCTTGCTTGAGAATAGCTTCGACCCGCTTCGGGTCTACTGGAACTGATGTTGACGGGACAAATCGAAATGTTTGCTTGTGGTTACTCTGTGTCAGCATTTGTAAAACTTGTACGGCAAAGGTTTCAGCTTTTGAAACTCGTTTGAGAAGTACTCTCCCGGTTCGTTTTAGTTAATTTCTTAACTAGGCGTAATTCTCTCACTCTTTAATTAAAAAGCAACCCCGTTAGACTCACGGCATGCGTAAAGTCCGGGTGTTTTTGGCCTTTTTATTGGCTTTTTTGGCAATAAATGGGGTTTCTTACGCATCCGACACTATTCCCTTAAGTTGTGCAAAAAAGACAAATTATGCAATTCGTATATCCAATGTAATAAAAGGGTGTGAAAAAACTGAAGTTTCTTTGGGGGCCGGCGCAATACCCCGCTCACTCATTCGTCCCAACCAAATAGATAAACAACTTATGAATCGCTTTAAGGCTGCGCAAGCTGCTGCAAAAAAGGAGGGACAAGCACTCTATATTGCTTCAGGTTTTAGATCACTTGATCGCCAAAAGGTTTTGTTTGCCCAAGCTGTTAGAAAATATGGAAGTGCAAACGAGGCAAGTAAATGGGTTTCACCGCCACTTGTGTCACATCATCCATGGGGAGTTGCAATAGATGTTAATTACCCAGATGAACCAGTTGGTGCAGGATGGCTGGAAGTTAATGGATCAAAGTTTGGTTTATGTCGAGTTTTTGAAAACGAATGGTGGCATTTTGAACCAGTGATCGCACCTGGTTGGAAATGTCCTGCACTAGTTCCTGATGCAACCTTTAGTGTTGATTAACGAAGGAAGAGTGCACGCAATCTGCGTGATGTAATAAATAGACCTGCTGCAATCATCACTACGAAGTACCCAACATGAACAAGAACTCCTGAATTCACATTTCCAAACCAGAACGCCCGGACCAATTCAATACCGTGCCATAGAGGCAAAGCCATGATGATCTTTTCAACCCAATCTGGGTAGACAGAGATTGGATATAGGGAGCCTGAGAACAGCGTCATCGGGAGCAGGATGATGTTGATGAAGCCCATCTGTTGGTAAGTCTTGAAGAAAGAGGTCACAGCCATTCCGAAGGATGCAAAGCCAAATGCCACTAGTGATGCGGCAGGAATTGCCAGTAGGGCCCAGACGCTAGGGGTCAGACCTAGGGCGGTAACGACAGTTAGGAAGCCAAGTGAGTAGACCAAGCCACGAATCAGAGCCCAACTGATCTCACCGAGTGCGATATCTAGAGGTCCAAGTGGTGTGGAAAGCATTGTCTTATAGAGCTTGGATTCATTAAGTTTCCAGAAGACATTCCAGGTTGAATCATAGATCGCGCCATTCATCGCACTGTTTGCGAGCAAACCTGGTGCAATAAACAAGGTGTAATCAATTGTTGTGCCACCGGAATTCACATCTCCAACAAGATTTCCCATGCCGTAACCAAAAGCTAGTAAGAAAAGAACTGGCTCAACGAAACCTGTAACAACAGGAATCCACGTTGACGATCTAAATGCTAACCAACCTCTTTCTAGTAACACATGAGGACGGCCGGCATACATCGCCGTAGATTTACTTTTTTCTGCAATTTCAACAGCAGCACTCACTTTGCCAACCTCCGTTCAAATTGGCGCATAGCAAGGACAATTCCAACTGCTACTAGGGTCGATAAAAAGATTAGGTGAACAATTACCATCAGATTACTGATTCCGTAATCGTAAGCAGCTTCACGGCCAAGTTCTGTGGCATGCCACAAAGGGGATACCCAACCAATAGGCTGCAAGTAAATAGGCATTGATGACAGCGGAAAGAACGTCCCAGAGAACAAGAACATCGGCATAATCACAAGACGGCCAAGAATATTAAAGAACTGATCATCCTTTTCAATTTTCGCTGCAGCAAACAAAATAACCGCGCCAAATGCTGCGCCGCCAAAAATAGCCACTGGCACCAGCAAGGCGCTAACACCAAGGTCAACAACATTAAATGCAAGTAAAAGAATGTAGTAAATGCTTACTGAAAAGATTGCTCGACAGATTGCTGCAAGATAAACACCAATTGCGATCTGACGACCAGTAATTGGTGTTGCATTTTGCGCAAAGAAAAGCTTGCGCCACTTGAAACCTTCGATGGTTGGGAAGACAGTTTCATCCATAACACCTGTAATGGCGGTGCTTGCCAGCAAGGCGGGTGCGATGAAAGCAATGTATTTGATGCCATTTGTACCGCTAGTGCCAGAACCTTGTTCTACAAGCACGCCAATGCCAATACCCACTGCGATCAAGTAAAACAAGGGGTTTCCGATGTCTACGGCAGCGATAATCGCCTTCCATTTAGACATAGATTTCAAACGCGCTGAAGCTATATACAAAGCTCCAAAGCGTTGAATCTGCGGAACATCAATACCTGTGTTCATTCAATCAATGTTCTTCCGGTTAAACGTAAGAAGACATCTTCTAGTGAAGAGCGTCGAACTAAAGAGGTAGTTGGGTGCATTTTTGCTGCAGCAATTTGTTCTAGTAGTTTTTCGCCATCTTCGGTATACATCAAGATGCGATCAGGCAAGGTTTCCATACGCTCACACATTTGTGACAACTGCGGGGCAACCTCTTTATTACGGTCACTACCAAAGCGAACTTCAAGAACTTCCTTGCTTGAATACTCTTTGATCAAACCCTGAGGCGTGCCCTCGGCCATGATCGCGCCTTTGTCCATTACGACTAGTCGATCACACAACTGTTCAGCTTCATCCATGAAGTGAGTTGTTAGAACTAGAGTTACACCTTGTTCCTTTAAGCGGAACAAGCGATCCCACAAGATATGTCGTGCTTGAGGATCAAGACCAGTTGTTGGTTCATCTAGTAGCAAGATGTCTGGTTCGCTCACAAGACCACGTGCAATTGTTAAACGACGTTTCATACCGCCACTGAGGGCTTCAACCTTCACATCACGCTTTTCTTCAAGCTGTGCGAACTCAAGTAGCTCTTCGATCTTTGCCTTAATGAACTTCTTTGAAAGACCAAAGTAGCGTCCATAGATGAAGAGATTTTCGCTAACCGTTAGTTCACCATCTAGGTTGTCTTGTTGTGGCACAACTCCTAAGTGTGCGCGAACAAGCGGACCAAACTTTTCAGGGTCTTTATCCAAGATTTCAACAGTTCCCGATGTGCGGGTCGATGTTGCTGCCAAGATGCGCATTGTGGTTGATTTTCCGGCACCGTTGGGACCTAGTAATCCGAAGGACTCACCCTTAGCGACATCAAAGTCAATGCCGTCTACAGCGGTGAAATCCCCGAAAACCTTGGTCAACCCACGTACAGATATGAGTGGTTTAGACATTCTTCTATTCTACCTGAGTATTGTTTGCCTACGTGCGATTCATAAACGAACCAACCCACGACCTCACTTATGACGATGTTTTCATGGTGCCAAGTAGATCCGAACTTTCATCCAGAATGGATGTGGATCTTTCATCAATAGATGGAACCGGAACAACAATTCCTTTAGTTGTTGCAAACATGACAGCAATCGCAGGACGTCGTATGGCAGAGACAATGGCACGTCGAGGCGGCCTCACTGTAATCCCACAAGATATTCCACACGCGGTTGTTGATTCAGTAATCAAATGGGTGAAAGAACGTCACCCCTTCTTTGATACTCCTATTACTTTGTCACCCCAATCAACAGTTGCAGATGCTGTCAGCTTGTTACACAAGAGAGCACATGGAGCGGTAGTAGTTGTTGAGGGCGGTAAGCCCGTAGGAATTATTACTGAGGATGATTGCAAGAGCGTTGATCGCTTCACACAATTACATCAGGTAATGAGTAAAGACTTAACCACAATGCCAGACACACTTGGCGCACGAGAAGCATTTGAATTCTTAAATCAACATCGCCACAAGTTGGCACCAGTGATTGCAAAAAATGGTGACTTAGTCGGAATCATGACACGACTTGGCGCACTGCGTGGAACTTTGTATTCACCAGCACTTGATGCACAGGGCAAGTTGCGCATTGCAGCAGCGGTTGGCATTAATGGCGACGTTGCAGCCAAAGCAGCAGCACTAATTGCATCTGGTGCAGATGTATTAGTTGTTGACACCGCTCACGGTCACCAAAAGAAGATGCTTGAAGCATTAGTTGCGATTCGCTCGGTTAACCCAAGTATTCCAATCGTTGCTGGCAACGTTGTTACAGCCCAAGGAGCTCATGATTTAGTAGAAGCAGGTGCAAACATCATCAAGGTTGGCGTGGGACCTGGTGCGATGTGTACGACGCGTATGCAAACAGGTGTGGGACGCCCACAATTTTCAGCTGTTTTGGAGTGTGCAACAGAGACTAAAAAACTTGGCGCACACGTCTGGGCAGATGGTGGAGTTCGCCATCCTCGCGATGTCGCATTGGCACTTGCTGCCGGTGCATCTCAAGTAATGATCGGATCCTGGTTTGCAGGAACATATGAGTCTCCCGGGGATCTACAAAGTGATGCAAATGGTCGCTTGTACAAAGAATCCTTCGGAATGGCATCTGCGCGCGCAGTTGCGGCTAGAACATCACAGGAAGATGCCTTTGATCGCGCTCGCAAAGCGTTGTTTGAAGAAGGAATTTCAACTTCTCGGATGTATCTAAACCCAGCTCGTCCTGGTGTTGAAGATCTACTCGATGAAATCATTGCTGGAGTTCGATCCTCATTTACTTATGCAGGTGCAAAGAACATCGAAGAGTTTGCTGAGAAAGCAACTGTTGGCGTTCAATCATCAGCAGGTTACGCTGAGGGACGACCACTACATTCATCTTGGAGCAATTAACTACATGAGCCAAAAGCCAACCATCATCCTTGCTACAAGCAATGGAGTTGGAATGGGTCACCTCGCACGAGCAAGTGCGGTGGCATTAGCGCTTAAGGATGTTGCTAATCCAATTATTGTTTCAATGGCGGGTGGAATTGCAGAGATTCCAGCATTTATGGGAATTCGTTGCGAGTACATACCAGGCAAAGACCGCATGTGGATGAGCCGAGAAAAATGGGACATTTATCTGCGTGATCGATTACTGGCATTAGCTGAAGAAACGAATGCAAAAGTTTTGTCATTTGACGGTGTAATTCCTTATCCAGGTGTAATTGCGGCGAAGAATGCCAATCCTGATTTAAAACTTGTTTGGGTACGTCGTGGCTTATGGCAAAAGAAGCCACAACGCTTTGTTTTAGGTTTGCAATCAGCGATGATGGATAAAGTTATTGAACCGGGGGATATTGCCCGTTCTTATGATTTTGGACCAACGTCAACACGTAAAGAAGCCGTTTTAACCGCACCTGTTTCTCTTTTCCGCAAAGAGGATGCAATGACACGAGAAGAGGCCCGCAAGGCTTTGGGATTAGATTTAAATCGCCCAACTGTCCTAGTTCAATTAGGAACTGGCGAAGGCGATGTCAATGAAAAGATGACCGCAGCACTTTCAGGGTTACTAGGCTGGAAAGATTTGCAAGTAATTTTAACGAAAGCACCAGTTGATAAAGAGGGTAATTCACTTGCACCTGTTGGTCTGGATCTAAAGGTTGCGCGTTATTTCCCGCTTGCGAAAGTTTTGCATGCTTTTGATGCAGGAATATGTGCAACTGGATATAACGGAGTTCATGAACTGCTACCAGCACAAGTACCAACAGTCTTTGTATCAAATATTCGAGGTACTGATGATCAAGAAGCACGAGCCAAGTGGTGTAATGATTTTGGTTTTGCCTTGCGTGCCGACCAAGCAGATTTAGCTGACATCACCGCGAAGGTGAAGATGTTGCAGGATCCTGCGGTTCGCCAAAGACTTTCAGAAAAGTGCGCTGAGCTTCCAGATACAACTGGTGGACAAGAAATTGCAAACATGCTCTACCAATTAGCAACAACTCTAAAAGGTAAAAAGTCCTCAGGGCTTACTTATAAGCGGTTGCTTGTCCAGGATCGCATTAGTCGTGGTTCTCGCCATGTGATCATGCTTGGATTGCGCCGCTTGGCACTTGTTTATCGCTTTTTAAATCCACACATAAAGGTGCAAGAGATAGATCAAGAGCCGCCGGTATTTGGAGAACAAGCTACCGCTGCCGAACTTCACCTGTTGATTAAATCGAGTACCCGATTTGAGCACTTGATTTCAGGTGCCTCGGCTAGTTATCGAAAGCGCCGAGAAGAGATAGCATTTGCTGCATACGGAAAAGAAACGGTAATCACGAAAACAAAATGAACTTTCGCTCTTGGATTAGAAAGACTCCTGCAGGCCGTTTATTCTGGCGTGTTTTCATTGGCTTAGTAGGTGGTGGTGTAACAGTTTTCGGTGCAGTGCTATTAGTTGCCCCAGGCCCAGGTGTTTTGGTTCTCTTAGCAGGCCTTGGAATTTTGGCAACTGAGTTTGCTTGGGCTGGTCGCATGATGATGCGAACAAAGGAAATGGCAAGTAAAGCTGCAGAACGCACAGGAATGAAACCTTGGGTTAAATACTTTTTGGTTGCTGGCGGCGCAGCATTTTCAATTGTTGCAATTCTCATTTATCACTACAGATAAATTCAAGATAGGCTTGCATAATGACTAGAGCCGATACTTCAGTAGAAATTCACGACCTCATTGCAGAGCGTCGTAGTCCACGTTCACTCGATGAATCAGCTGTGATCAGCAATGATGATTTAGTTGC
>Ga0209297_1000533_pt1 | contig 24186 bp, 19 predicted proteins | sample S_130805_MF_Meta_FD_187322 | JGI IMG/M metagenome (GOLD analysis project Ga0209297, IMG submission 187322) | Freshwater microbial communities from Lake Simoncouche, Canada to study carbon cycling - S_130805_MF_MetaG (SPAdes) (version 2) | ecosystem: Environmental > Aquatic > Freshwater > Lake ...
TAATCCAGAATTAGGGTTATCACATAGCTTCCTTAGCCAGCTCTAGATAATTATAGATAGACTTTTTGGAAAGCTTGTACTCAGCCATAAGGTCTTTAATGAGGATGCCGCTTTGGCGCTTGCTTTTGAGCTCTCTGACTTGATCGGGGGTGAGAGTCTTGACCCTGCCAAACACGACACCATTTGCCTTAGCCTTTTTGATGCCATCCATTTGCCGCTCGGCTCTGATTTCGGTTTCAAACTGGGCAATGGTGGCGAGCATGTTAAACATCAACCGTCTGGTTGAACTAGAGGTGTCAATGTTTTGGTCAATGACCTGTAAGGTTACCCCCTTATCTTCAAGACGCTTAGCGATATTGCAGAGATCTAGGGTCGAACGTGCCAAACGATCGAGCTTGGTGATAACTAAGCTATCTCCTTCGCGTACGTAATCGAGACACGCCACTAGCTGTGGTCGCTTGATAGTGTTGGTAGCACTTTCTTTTTCCCGGTAGATTTTCTCGCAGCCTTGGGTTTGTAATTTCTCTAACTGGACATCGAGTTTTTGGCCAATCGAGCTGACTCGGGCGTATCCGATGATCGCCATAGTATACCATCTCCTAAAACGTTATTACAAAAGTATTATTACACATTGATTTACACATAGCAATGGTTGTGTGTGCCTAAGTAAACTTTTTTATACATGCTTGATCTAGTACTATGGAGTATTACCACTTGGGATTAAACAATACGGAGATGAAAACATAAGCCTTTGAAAAACAGGAAGAAGGCTGTTATTATGTGACCATAGCTTAGTAACCATGAATATTTATGCTGACAATAAATACATCAGATACTATTCCTGCAGGCCACTTTAAAACCCATTGCCTGGCCTTAATGGACGAGATCAAAAACAAGAGACAGACTATCATTATCACTAAACGTGGCATTCCCGTAGCAAAACTAATGCCCGCTGAGGAAGTTTCCCAACCCCTCTTTGGATGGATGAAAGATACGGTGATTGAACAAGGGAATATTCTCGATCCTATCGATTTAGAGTGGGAATCTACGAATGCATAGAATTTTGGTGGATACCCATATTTTTGTATGGTTGCTTTCTGGAAGTGAAGAGCTTAGCGCAAATGCTCGACACGAAATTGAATCATGCACAAAAAATGAAGGCCAAGTCTTGATCAGTGCAATTTCTATATGGGAAATTGGCATGCTTAGCCAGAAAGGTCGGATAACGTTGAAGAAGCCAACCTTACAATGGGTTAAGGAAGCCTTAAAAGCCCCATATATTTATCTGGCGTCGCTTTCACCTGAAATAGCGATTGAAAGCTGTCAGCTCCCGGGAGAATTTCATGGCGATCCGGCAGACAGAATTATTGCGGCAACATCTCGCGTACTCAATGTTCCTTTATTAACTAAAGATGCGCGCATTCACGAGTATGCCAAAGGCGGATACCTTGAATGTATAGCGCTCTAGAGTTTTACCAGATATTTTACCATCACATCAATCATGCTATGTTGATCCAAGCATTTTGTGGATCACATGACCAATGAATTTTTGGTTTCGAAAAAATAAGATTGTTTACCTAAAGGAGTCTGGCTCAAGGTCTAGAGTAAATCTATTAATGGTACTTGCTATGGCTATAGTAGCGATTACCATGTTTTTGACAATCAATTGGATTAGAGGCTGACACGCTATGATGGAACACAAGAAGACAATAACATTTAAGATTCCAGAATCGCTTCACGATCGCTTAGTTCGTTTTGTGGAAAGCGAATATCAAAAACATGAGGGAGAATTTTCTAAAGGAATGATTACGGAATATCTATTGTGCAAAGCACTGGCGGTGATGGGTGAGCACCTTGAGGATTTTCCGCCTGAGCAGCCGAAAGGGTTGCTCCAGTAGTTCAATTTAGCAACTCAAAAGAAGACCTATATGAGAAAAGATGCAAAGCTCGTTTTTAAATTTTTGGAAAAACACGGCGATGAATTGATTGAAAGACTGTATAGCATGGCCAAGAACAATCAAAAAATCGATGCTTTTCTTACCAAACAATCCGTAGTTTTGACGCCATGAATTTTACTGATTTTCAAAAACGCCCGTGACAACGGCAGACTCCTCACTCAGAGCCATTCTTAACGGCAACAGTCTCACTAGGGTTGTTCATACGGATACATTTACATTAACCACCAAATTGCCGATTCGCGGCAATTTTTACAAAGTACGGTCACAACGAACTCAAACACCCTCTTGGTATATTATATAATATTTTTCCATACACGAATTATGTAAATTCCAGAGGTAAAAATAGCTCACGTAGAGAAAAATCAAAAATTATACGCGACTGACAGGCCAAAAGTTCTTTAGTATTTCTACTTCGGAAAAAAATGACTACTCCACTGAAAGTGGCTATAGCATTTAATCTGATGCAAAAAACACAAAAGTAGTCGGTTTTACAAAAATATGACTACTTGAAATGACTACTCTACCTAACACCTTGTTTACGTTAGGTCTTGGCAAAAAAAGTAATCAAGTAGTCATATTTTAACCTTTAGCACTGTGTATTTTTTAGTAACAACTATTTTACTGACTTTAAAACTTCGCCGTTCACATATGATATATGTGTGGATAAGCTGAGTATAGAAAATGACTACTTTGACTACTTGATTACTTTGCGCTAGGTTTTTCAAGGTTTTCAAGGAAGTAGTCATTTCAAGTAGTCATTTTCTCAATTACCGACTACTTTTAAACATTAAGCCCCTAACCTTAGATCAGACATAGCTAAATGCCACCAGCTTTCAACTGGTGGACTATGCTCTAGATTAAAAGTTATGCTGAAAAACCTGCATCAAAAGCTGGAATTTCAATGCTATCGACGTCTTTTCCAACGATTTTGCTATTGTTTGGCTCTCTATTTTGATTAGAGTTAGGTAATATTTCAATTTGCCAAGTACTAGCGTTATCTTTTTTAGTCCCAGATTTTACCAAACGCCGGCCGCTATGTGGAATATCTTTATTGTCCTTGAAGAACCAGCCCAAACGCCGAACATCTAAAGATCCATCGTAGTTTAAACATTGGGCAGCTAATAATACACGACGAAGTTCGCTTGAAGTTGAGAGTTGCTGGCCAATTTCGCGAATTAAGAAAGGAAGCCCACTAAAGATACTTTGCAAGACCGCTGTGACATCAGCCAAAATACATAACTCTTCGTTATCATCTAGGGCATCATGAATTTTTGCTAATGGATCAGCAACGCCTAACCAAACCAAAGGCTCAACACAGATCTTTACCCACTCATCGAAACTATTTAGACGCTCCGTCCTAACTTTCTCTTTGCTAAGCATGTATGCATTAATAATGTTGAGGATTGCGCACACATAACGAGCTCGATTTGGGCGCAGTTTATCTTTAAGTGGGTCTCCACCCCAATTGCGCTTCGCATTATTTGCTTGCTTGGTATCTAATCTAATTTCCAAGCAACGCCGCTTTAAATCTTCACAAGGGTGGTTATTATTGCCAGAAGACAGAATCAAAGAACGATTGTGTATATCTATCATCTCTGATTTACCAAGTAGACGACCGGATACATTGCCTGAAGTGAGATATTGACATATCATGGAATAGGCTTGAAGGTCGCGTGTAGTGTTATCATAGTTTATCACTTGCGGAGATTTAAAGCTCATAGCTACAAAAGCCTTAGCAAATTCCTCTTCTTTAACGTGCCACTCACACCTAGTAGTTTTTTTGTTCCATTCAGAAAAAGGGCAGCTCAACTCCATAAGTATTTCGTTGAGATAAGATTTTCCAGAGCCAATTATTGGCGCAGATGTATGAAACATAGGCGCACATTCTAAGCTGGATCTAACCACCGCAGTCAAAGCGGCACTTAAAAATGTTGCTCTATCTATTTCGGTGGCAAATGCTGTTTTACAGCCAACCATTTCTTGAAAAAATGATAACTCAGCTGCCGCTTGCTTTTTGGTTGGGTTTTTTATTAGATATTTTTTATAATCCTTTAAATCAAAATCACCTATAATCTTAGAGTCAGAATTATACCCAGGCTTCATAATTAGCTTTCCAGAATGGAAATATGGCTTGTCAGCTACACTTACCAACTCATCAAAAAGAGAGGGGGCTTCAGTAGCGTAGATTTGCGCAACCATATCTCTGGGAATATTTTTTTGAACAAAGACAGGATCTTTTCCTTTGCTTTTTACATGCATACAACCAGGATCAATTACAGCATAAAGATCGTTAGTAAATTCAATTTGGTTTCGGCGTTCAATTTTACCATTTCTATACCGAACACGGTCATTACCTTGTCGAAAATAATCAAGCTTATCTTTTAGTTCTTTGTTTAAGGTTGGCATGACATTACTTTCTAATGCCGCCGAAACGGTAAAAATAACCTTACTTTTTGCATCTACTTGTAATTGATTGCTTTGATGAATTTGACTTTCATCCTTATTATCCAGCAAGTGCAAGCCATTAAATGATTCTGGTTTAGCAATGGTAATAATTGAAATTTGGTTTTTAACCTCATCAATACCAAACAAAACATGTAAATCATTCCAATCAGTTGCTGGCTTTGTCTTTTCCTCATCCATGAACTTGCCACGCACATCAGGAAATACTACTTTACAGCCATGTAGTTCAGCAGCGCCAATAGCATAGTATGCGCCAGCATTTTTCTCGTTTTCTGTCTTTACCCTTTGCTGTTCTTTGCTAAACCAGTCGTCATCAGCCGCTATTATTATTTCTAGGTTGGGGTGCTCACTTCTGATGTTTTTAATAGCCTCAGCAATATTACCTGAGTCTCCAACCATTACGGTGCAGACATCCGTGCCCATGTAGACAGAGCCAGCAGTGGCATAACCTTCACAAACATTAATCTTAGTCTGTGTGGCAAGGTCTAAATCATCTAAGATGTAAAAACTTCCTTGCTTAACCGCGCCTGTAAACCATCTCTTTTGGCCATCTGCATTAATTGTCTGTAGGCTAGTTAGCCCCCCATCAATATTACGCCAAGGAATCACCAAATCAGTGTTGGTGTTCCTAACCCCATTAAATGACTTAATTTGTTTTTGCTCGGTATATGGGGTGGCCAAGGGTGAATTATTAAGACTTTCGTAGAATTTGTTAGCTGTCTCTATGGCTTTTTTAATTGCCTCTTGGCGTTGCTTCTCCTGTTCTTCGTTCTTAAGCCTAACTTCTTCAGTTTCTTCTGAGGTCATCACCTGCGAAGTTGTGCCAAAGCTAGAATAAGGGATTGTTAGAGGGGTTGTTCCACCATTGCGATAATCATATAGAATCAACGCACCATTGCCAGCCGTGTAACCATACGCCTTATCCCTACCACAACGATGAACCTTGCCTATACCAAAGTTAATTGACGTTGGGATTATTTCACTTGGCCACCCATTACTACGCATTGCATCTTTGATTAAGGGATCTAGCTCAGCTTCAGAATATTTTTTGTAGTTACTTTGTGAATAATTAACCATTGCCATGTCCTTGCTCCAAGAATTTAAGGACATCGCTTCTGCGGTAACGCACAATATTGCTAGATAGGCGTAGCGGTGGTAATGATTTTTCCCAAACCTTTCTTTTTCTGGCCAGGGTAGCTGGGCTGATTTGTAAGAGCTCTGCAATTTGCCCTATTGTAAAAAGTGGTTGCTCTGTTGGGATTTTTTCACTTTTTATTTCTGTCATAAATACTCCTTAAGGTTTAAGCGACCGCTAGAAGAAGTAAAAAAGATAGGGGGGGGGATTTACAGCGAAAAAAGAAATGTGTATTTATAAATCATAAACATTTTTTGTTTTTCTACCCCCTTATCAGTCCGCAAAACGTCTAAGGGTCTCAAAATTAAAAACACAACAGCCTTTAAGCTAACAGAGTGGCTATAACCAGCCCTCCTGTTAGATTGAAGGTATACTTATATATATCACAGATAATCTGGTGTGCAACAGTAAACAATAGTGAAATTACCCCCTAAAACTCGATATAACTGTTAATTAACAGTCAACTTTCATTATTTCCATCCTAGCACCGTGAAACACCGTTAAAACGGTGCTATTAATAATTCTTAAATAATCATTTTTTAGTCTTGTTAAACATTTCTGACCTTAAGTGTATAGTCTACTTATAATCACCATCATTATTCACCGTTCTTTGTTTACTATAGAGGTTTGATTTGAATCTTGGGTTAATAAATATGACTCTAAGAGTCACTATTTATCTGCATTTTATGAGGCGAGTGCCTTGGCATTTTTACGCGCTATCAAGGTCAATTACCTGCACTTCCTGTTCACCTTCTTTTACCTTAGCAATTAAGTCATTCAACAATCCCTTCATAGCAGGCTTCATCATTTCATTAAGCCGAGCCATCTCAGCTGCTGACAGCTGACTTCTCAATTGAGCCATAAACTCATTGTTGTCATTCAACTCTACTTCTTCTTTAGATTGAGGCAACACATGGCACAAAAAGCGGTCAGCCGCTCTTAACCGTACTTCCTCTTTTTCGGCTTCTTTAGCGCATTTAAAAAGAACATCCAGCATTTCAGCGCCTCGCTCCTTAAGCGAGCTAAACAGTAGATTCTCTGCGAATACACGCCTCTTTGATGCTCTTCGAGGTTGGTGAGTTGCGCTGAAACTAGTTATGTTTTTTGCCATGAATCATCCCTTAAAATTGCCGGCTCACGGGTTCTTTGGATATTTCAGTATAACTTCTTAATTACCTAGATTCCAAATACATTCCCATGAATAGCAAACCATAACAAAATATACAGAGAATAAAAACCTAAAATTTAACACAACCGTGGATTGATCTCAACCAAATATAGTTGCCCCGGATTCCCATCATTGCAAAGCAATAAGAACAATAGGCCTAGTGGTGGATTATTAACTTTTAGGCATAAGTTGGGTTTGAGCTTGGGAGAAGTTGTTGCTTTTGAGATATTTAGGGCTTCGATAGTCTTCGCCAATGGGTATGAAATACCCTTAACATCTATATCCTTTCTCTTTCTTCTGTAGTTAATTGGTGTTACTTTTCATCTGTAACTTATTGGTGTGTCTGTCTTTTCAACAAACATATTAAGGTGTTGAACATCATTGTAGAACAAGGAAGTGGTTGTGTTTTATCTGAGCTTCATAAACGATCAAAAATTAGAAAATATTGTAAGAGAAGTCATTCAAAAAGGGCAGGATGCACAATTAAAAACTAATTTTTGCAAGAACGTTATTGATCCATTTTCAATATTATTTGAACTGAGTAGCTTTTCAATAAGCCCAAAACAGTGGCTTGAAAACGAAAAAATTAGGCAAGCTCAAAAAACATTATCTAATCATATTGGTTCATTTCACCAAAATATACTTGGGGCAATTGATGGTTGGAGTGTTTTAAACACTGGTGGTATAGTCGATGTTATTTCACTAGATAGAAAAATTATAGCAGAAGTGAAGAATAAACATAATACAGTTAAAGGATCAGATAAATCAGGCATGTACTATAGGCTAGAAGATCTTGTAATGCGCAAAGGACATACATACAAAGATTACACAGCTTATTATGTGGAAATTATCCCAAATAAACCCATGAAATATGATGTCTGCTTTACGCCATCAGACTCACGCACTGGAGCAAAATGCCCCATTAATCCTCTAATTAACCCGAGTTGCGTTTAAGGATTGATTTCACAATAGGTGGTTATTGAGGTAAACTCTTGAAATTTGAAAGCAGGAGTTACCCCAATGGATGTAGATTATGATACTTTGTATTGCGCTGTCGATGATTTTTGTAAGGGATTTGAGCCATGGTATAGACAACAGCTGATTGGTGATGGATCAAAGAGGCGAAATCGAAAGGGAAACCTAACCTTATCAGAAAATCTAACCATCATTATAGCTTATCATCAATCAGGAATGGCTTGTTTTAAGTTTTTTTATATGGAGTTACTGCAAACTAAAAGATCTTTGTTTCCAAGGCTAGTACATTATTCTCGGTTTATCAAAAATATTGCTCTTGCCTTTCCAGTTCTTGCTTGTTTACTCAAAAGCCTAATGGGGCAAGCAACAGAATATATGTTTATTGACTCAACTCCCATGCCTGTTTGCCACACTCTCAGAGAAAGAAGGCACAAGGTTTTTAAAGAGCTAGCTGCAAAAGGTAAAACGTCTACAGGATGGTTCTTTGGCTTTAAACTCCATATGATTTTTAACACTCTCGGAGATATTGTACGCTTAACAATTACCCCTGGAAACGTCAACGATAGAGCTCCTGTCAGAGATATGGCGAAGGGTATACTGGGCAAATTGATTGGAGATAAAGGGTATATCTCCAAAAAATTATTTGAAGATCTGTTTAGTAGCGGTGTTCATCTTATCACCAGAATTAAGAAAAACATGAAAAACTGCCTAATGGATGTGACTGATAAACTGATGCTTATGCGCAGGTTTTTTATTGAAACTATTTTTTCTTCCTTGAAATCTGTTAATACGCTGATTCACACAAGACATCGTAACCCACTTAACGCCTTTGTCCACCTTATTGCTGGGCTTGTTAATTATCAGCTAAGAACCGATAAACCATCGCTTCAAACATTGCTCAACTTCGCTCCTTAAACGCAACTCGGGTTAATTAGAAAAATAGATGGGTATAGTTTTTACGCTTTAGCAACAGGTGTAGAAGATGCTTTGTATCAACTGTTTTCTGTGATTCCTCGGGTTATTGAAAAAGTAAAGCCAGAATGCAAAATACTTGAGACCACAGCAGCTAAAGATTTTTTTAAAAAAGCCTTTCTATAGAAAAGGCTTCATCTTTCTTATTGTATTCATAGAATATCCATTGTGTCTAAATCGTAATTATTGCTAAGCATTGCAATAACGCAACGACCTAGGTGGTATCCCAAATTAACAGGGACAGCATTGCCAATCTGTTTATATTGGGAAGAGACAGAACCTTCAAAAGCCCAGTCATCTGGAAATGATTGTATTCTTGCGTACTCCCTGATGGTTAGAGGGCGAGTTTCAGAAGGGTGACACCTTTCTGTTTGTTTTTGTGCTGGGTTGCAGGTTAAGGTCAGAGATGGTTCATTCCAAGCAAGCCTTCTAGCCATTCCAGTTTTACCGCCACCCAAAAATAAACTTGCTCCCATATAATTTTTCATAACAGATTCCGGTAAATCTCTCCAACACCCCCCTTCTGGTACAAGACTCATAACTTGATATTTTTTATCTGTATATTTTTGCCCCCTTGATTCTGGAACATCCCGTAATGCTTCCCCCAAACTAACTGTGTATCCACCTTCTTTTGGAAAAGCGATATGTGAATTAGAATCTTTTTTAACGCCAAAAATAACAAGTCTCTCTCTCTTTTGTGCCACATCAAAATACTGCGATCTCAATACACGATATGAAACTCTATAGCCTAAATCATCTAGTATTTGTAACATTACAGATATGGTTTTTCCATTATCATGTTTTTCTAAACCCCTTACATTTTCTCCAACTATCACGCGAGGGCTTATTTCTTTAATGGCTCTCGCATATTCAAAGAATAATGTCCCTCTTGTGTCCTCAAACCCAAGTCCTTTTCCTGCATAACTAAATGACTGACAAGGGAAGCCTCCAGTAACAACCTCTGCCTTAATGCTTGTAAAATCAACTTTTGCAATATCATCAAGAATTACTGGCCAGTTAGGTTGGTTTTTTTTAAGTGTTGCTACTGCATTTTTATCGATCTCCACAAGCAATCTGCAATTAAGCCCTGCATTATGCAAACCCAAGGCTAAGCCGCCGCATCCTGAAAAAAGCTCAACAACTTTATAGGCTTGCCTTTCAATAGTTTTGAGAATTTTATAGCCGCCTTCACTTCCGCCAGATAGTTTTATCTTAAGTCTTTCCAGTTCATCCAATTGAAAAATACGATGCTCATTTTTAGTTCTTTGCGCTTTGACAAGCCCTTTTTTTTCCCACCGCCGAATAGTATCAATAGACACATTTAGCAGCTGGCTTGCTTTGGCAATTGATATATTAGAGGAAGAGAGCATTTAATAAATAACCTTTGCATACGTAAAGGTTACTATATGTTCTTTTAATAAATGTTTCAAGGTAAAATCAGCTTTACATATGATACTGTTTAGAAATGGTGATATCTTAAAGGCAGATCACAAAATTTAGCTTCTTCTCATCTATTGATGCCTCTCATGCAAGTCTTCCTGATGGCGTTCTTGATGTAACCATTTAGTCACCAAATTAGCCTGCAAAAGTATGGTCTTTTAAAGAGGAGCAACTCCCTTACGTGATTCAAAATCAACTTTCGCCCAGTATGCTAGCCATTTTTCTACAGCCTCTTTTTCTTGACCGGCTGGAGTTTCTAAAAATTCGCGAATCATTGGAACTTCAAATGGAAAAATAGGTTCATCATCACATCCGCTTAATAAATCCAAAACCATCCAATCTAAAATTTCACGAAATTCTTTTAAATCAACTCCATAATAGTCTGTTGCATCATAAGCATAGTAAAGCATGCTCACTGAAGTAGAGTCTGGCAGATTAAGCACTTGTTTATAATGCCTGCCCATTACGCGCACTATATGGTCTCCAACATCGGATAAATCTGTATTACCCCACTTTCCCCTTTCAAAAAAATCCAACATCTCTAATAATTTTTTTCTATCTGGTGCTATATGCGACTTAATTGCATTAACAAAAACTGTCCCCTTACAGTATTTGCCGGGATGTGTTTCAGTGAATAAGCTTGTTTTAACCCCATTATTAAAAAGCGGGATAATTTTCTCTGAACCTAAAATTTTATAGAACAGATTATGTATTTTTCGTAAACAAAATGTGTTATTTGCGAATTCTTTTGATAACATCATCTCCATTTCTTCTTTTTCAGTATCATTTAAGGTTTTAGCTACGCATTCTAAGTCATACAAGACTTGATCAAGCTCTGCAGAATCTATTCCTTTGTGATCTATTATTTCCAGCATGCCTGTGTGAAGCTCGGACTTTCTAAGTCTATCTTTTTCTTCAATCGACAAGTCTAGCTCCATAGCATCAATATCATCAACTTCCCACCAACGGTGCTCAGGGACTTTTGCCTTTAATTCAGATTTCTTCTGTCTAATCATTTCAACCACTTGTTTTTCGTAGTTTAATTGTATAACAGGATATTTTTTTATAAAATCTGCTAAGCATTTCATTTGAACGCCTCTTTTTTAGAAATGGGAGTGATTTTTTCATGAATGTTACGGTAAGTGTCCGTAATCTCGACTTTAGCTACTCCAGTTTTACTTTCGGCGCGTAGAAGCACCCTAGATCCATCTTCAAACACTGTTTCCAGGGTGGAGCCCGGGGCTTTTATACGTTGTGTAGTTGAAAGGCCACGAACATCTACTTCATTTTGAAACTTACGTACCTGTTGACGATAAATGTACGATGCGCTGTCCTGAGAATCAGTGTTAGCTTGAATTTTGCCAGTCATATTGTTACGTTTTAATTTTACAGAATTCCCCCCCTTAAAACCTATGTCTTTCAAGTCTTTGATGTCAGTTAACTCTTGTTTTTCAACATTATAAATACGATCACGTAACGCTTGTTCACGCTGCAACTCTTGCTTATATAACTCGTGTGCTGATCTATTTTTCGGATCAATATTTACTTTTACATCCTCCATCTCAAAATATTTACCACCTTTGGACGGCTTAATCCCACCTTCAAGCCGTAGCCGTTCAGCTGCAAAATGCTCTCGGTAATTAAACTGGTCTTTAACGTATGCTTTTATTCTAGGCCCACTACCCTTAGTCATCTCGCTTAGTTTGTTAGCGAGCTTTGTACCAGATACCAAGGTTTGTTTGCTTAAAGTGCCAAGACCGGTAACTGCCTTAGTTCCACCGGCAAGCATTGTCAAACCATCCAGCGCGCTCATCGTATCTTGAGCAGTGTTGGCATCCATTCCCATTCCACGCAAGCCTCTACGACCATAAGCTTTGACATGCTCAACTCCGGTGCCCAAAGCACTTAATGTCTCAAAAGCACCATGCCTTATCACATGTTTGGCTGACCAGTTTTTCTCACAAGGCTTTTGCTTAAATTTTTGCCATGAGTTTGAGGATTTTTCAGCTTTTTTACCAAGCGACTCACCTGTTTTATGTGTCCATTCCTTAAACGTATCCGGCACATTTGAGCTAATAATTTTTTTTACAGGCTCAGCCTCAGTTTGCAACCAGGTATCGTGGCGCACAGGTGATAGGCTTTTGCTAAAGAATTTGACTAATTCTGCCTTGTGCTTAGCACGATGGCGTTCATCAGCCTGTTGCTTTTCAGTCTTCTTAGACTTTGGCTCATCTTCCTCATAATCCTCTTTTTCCTCCTCGATTACCCCAAGAGGCCTGTGAGCTAAGTAATTATACTCCGTCGCATTACTGGAGGTTTGGTGGGCAATAACCGCATCTAACCCGATGCCAAATCCAACCCCAGTTGCTAGTAAATCACCTAGCTGTTTGTTACCAGTAAGTTCCGCAAATATTTCGCCAAGCACTGCACCTATACCACCAGATAAGGCAGACCTTCCAATATCTTGCTTGGTGATAACACCCGTAAGTGCTCCGCCCCCAGCTCCCAGTAAAGCGTGCAATGCTTTATGGGTACCGGCATCAATTCTCTCAACACCTTTGTTTTCGCTACGGGCGTCACCAATCTTACCTGCAGCATAAGCACCTAGAGTATTAATCGCTGCTGAGGTCAGACCTTGTTTAATCGCATCCTCTGGCTTTTGCCCATCAATCGCGATCGCCATTGATGTATTAATCGCTGATTGGAGAAGGTGCTTCTTGGCTAGATTCTCAAAAGCTATACTATTGGTAATCCCGATCTTGTCACCAATACCTTTGGTCAATCCTGCACTTAATGCTGAGAGCATCATGGTCTTGCCAATATCACGTTTGCCTAGCTCATTCATGGCTTTGCCAAAGTTGCCATCTTTTTCAACGAGGCAAAGTGCGGCTTGACTACACAAAGTCCCATAACCAGCACTAAGCATCGCGGCCGGTATACTCGATGATGCAAATGCTGGATTGGCCGTAAGGATAGTCACGGCTAATGATATAAGCAAAGAAGCTCCAGCAGTCAGGTTCTTCTGGCTTTTACTGGTAGATTGATGAATATCATCCACATCTTTAAAGATAATCTCACTCTCACTGATAATCTTGTCAAAGGTACCCTTGCTGCCTCTGACCTTTTCTAAAATTACTTTTTTGCTATGTAGATAAACATTGTGCTCAAAGGTTGGGTTTTGATGGGTAACGTGATTTTCAGTTTTTAGACTTGATTTATTCCAGACGACCCCCTTGAAGATTGATTGAGTCTGGCTTTGATTGGTGTTAGCGCCAACTTTAATCTCAATTTCCCCACTCCCCTCACCCTTTGCATCATCTGCGTAAATATGGGCCTCTTTTGCCCCAAAGGTTGGGTTAACGGCCTTAAAGCGCTCTTTAGCCATGGCGACAAAGCTTTCGCCACTGTTGTGACAGCCCATCGAGGTTGATAAGTATGAATTAAAGTTGGTGGTTTTTGTCTCTCTAATGTTAAACAAACTACCAAACAAGCCACCGCTCTTTTTACGGCTTTCTGTGATACTTTCGACAAAACGCTGATCATGTACGTCATCTTGGATGATAATTGGCGCATCTAGTGTGGTATTAATATTTTTAGTGCCTTGCTGCAGAATTCCGGTCTCAGCCTTGACGTTAACTATCCCATCACTTTGATGGGTTGAGACGTTTTGATGAACATTGGTAACTTTGGTGGTAGTGAAAGAGTCCTTGGCCTGGCTGTGGGTAACGGTATGATCAATGGTTGCCACCGACTCATCTATTACCATCCCAGTTTCAGCAATAATATCGGTTCTGATCCCTGATTTAGTCTCGATAGCCTTAAGAATTGTATCTTTGTGCCCTTGGATCAGGAGATTGTCTGTGGCTTCAATATGGGTGCGCACCAGCGTATCATGATAGTTCTCACCCCAGTGATGGCGTACTGTACCTGAACCAACTGTGGTTGAACCTTCGGTTGAGACCAGCGCAACGTTTTTACCTCTAACATTAGTGAACACGCTAAGATCATCTTGGCTAGTCACCTCAGCCTTACCTTTAGTGTTTAACCCATCGGTTTTATAAGCTGGTTTAGGTATCGTAAGGTGCATCGTAGCATTATGGATATCCCGATTGGCCTTTTGCTCCGATTCTAGAGAATGGATATTTTGGGCAAACTCTAAAAACACCCCAAGAATACCTGAATCCAGTAAATCCTGAGGAGTAATCACCGGATTAGTCAGAACTTCAATTGCTTGAGTCTGATCTCCAGAAGTCAAATACCGCTTGTGAGATTGCGTAGCTTTATGACCACGGACATGATCACTGACCGAGTTAAACATCGACTTAAATAATTGATGAGGATCCAAACCTAGCCCATCAATACCGCGATAAAGGGTATAAAAGCTTGATCCCATCGCCTGTTGTAAGGCGCTGATATTGTCTTTAAGAATAATCTCCTCTTGAGCCTTATCCCAGTTCTGGGGAACCCCTTGTTCACCCTGTGGTTTTTTAGCAATATCTTGATTAAATCGATCCGCATTTTTACCTAAGACCACCATCGTACTTGGCATCAGTGTTTGGGTCTCAATTGGCAAGGCACGCAAGGCTTGGCTTGAAAGATTAACCACTTGCCCGAGTTGATGAGGTTGAGCCCCAAGATTTTGTAAGGTTAACTTCGCAGCATTAACAAAAATATTTGCACCATTAAATGAGCTAGCAATATCTCCATGACCCAGATCCGCCTTAATATCTTTTTTGGCAACGATATGGTTCACATGATTATTGCGGGCAATCATCTTGGTATTGAGTGGCACCTCACCGTCTTTATAAACAACTGCCTTGCCTTCAGCCCTAAAAGTGAGTTCCTTACCACAGGTAATCCGTGATGCGAGCATCTCTAAATAATGATAAGTGAATCTTAAATAGCCTTGGGAAAAGATCACCCCTTCATCAGAGGTCTCATAAGTGTTATTAACTGGTACTCGGCAACCTGAGCTACAATGCCATGGGCGAGTACCATGACAATGACACCAATCCTTGCCATCAGCGTTGTAGGTCACACCATATCGATAGGTCGTATAACTCCCCTGCTCATCACGCAGATTTTTGATATTTGTAACTTTAATCCAACTGCCGATGTAAGGGGTCTCTCCAACAATCAATCCCGCAAGGTTAATCAGTTGTGAATCTTTTGAGCCTGTAATGTCAAAATACATTCCATGAATTGTGCCATAACGGTTTTCAAGTAGCTCAGTAATATTTAAGCGCACCCGAGCTTTGCTATAAATTCCATTGCCGTTGCGCTTATACAAAACATTAGGCGCAGCAGCTCCTGGAATACTTTCACGTCCAAATATCTTAAGCCGTTTGGCCTTAATCACGGTTTCGTCAAGACTGCCAATCCGTGCGTTGATATCTAAGGTATCAGCAACCTCTAAATGTAATGAATTCTCACAGGCAAAGATGTCAGCGCTAGTTTTAAAATTGCGGCTATAAATGCTCAGCTCTGGAGCAAAAATCTCAAAGCTATTATTGATATCACCCTCAATACGCATCTCCAATGGCCAAGGGTAGGTTTTATTAATCGGTTTGAGATTAACAGGCTTGACTGTCGTTGTCGGTGCATTGTCGATTTTAGGGGCGTGGAGAATAACCTTTTTAGCTTTAGTTTGCTGTAACCCTTCCAGAGCTTTTAAAGCATCTACCAGAGATTCAACTGTCAGGTCACCATCAACCCGAAAGTCTCCCATATCCATACCGTTGTAACGCTTTAAAGAACAGGAGGGCGAATACCAAATACCGGTGTTTTGAGGTTTACCTAACCACATCCATCGAGAATTATCGATTAAAATACCTGCATTTTCAAAGGGGTTATCCCCCCGCATATCAAAATCGCCCCTGGTTAAAGTTAGTTGACCGCTTTTTTCATTACGTAGCCAAAGTTTAAGATCCTTACCTTGACCATAAGTTGAGTGATCCGCTTCAATTTCGGCGACTCCACGATTAACTAGTCGACTCATACCAGAGCCTTGGACAGCTTTAAGTTCACCATCATTATAAATGGTGCCACCCATCACAAGCCCTGTTAAGTTGGCAGCACCACCTTTGGCAATCTTAAGATCAGCTTTCAATTTAGCTTTTTTGAGGGCGATTAATTTACCTGTGGCAGTTAAGCTAAGCTCCTTATCCGCCTCTAAATTATCCACATCAACTAAGCCGGCAATTTCAGAGTCCTCAGCTAAGCTTAAACTTAAAACATTGCCGTTAATCCCTTGCAGCTTCCCATGTTCACTCACTTTAAGCGTGCCAATTTTAGCATGTTGCTTAATCAAGGCTTTGCCATTGAGATTAAATTTGGAGGCAGGTTTGTCAAAATCGAGAGTGTCGACTTCCAAGTCACCATCTAGTGTGACATTAGAATAAAATGAGGCACGCTTAGTAATTAACTTCCCTGTCTGATAAATCGTGCCGGCACCTCTAAAAGAGTCAACCAAGCTCAAAGTTCCATAGAGGTTGATATCACCAATTTTAAAGAACTTACGGGCATTAAATTTACCACGCATAATCCATGAGCTTACGCCGCTTTGTTCCAGATCACCTGATAAATTAATGGTTTGAGTGTCAGTCGTGGTGACAACTGTATCTTCAAGCTTTAGGGACCTACCATCAATTCTGCCGTTTTGAGCGAACGAACCGCCTTTGAATAGATAATCGCCAGCATTGATGTTGCCATCGTTCACCACCTTAGCTTTGTTGAACGCAAGGTTATTACCCTTAGCATCAATAACCGCACCCTTAGAATTGGTAAGCTCGGTGATTTTAGATATGTCGATTAGTGGTGATTCGACTCTTTTTTGGTTTGTAAAACTGGGTAAATCAAGCACAAGCTTTTGACTTGCAATAATCTGACCAGAATTGGTAAAAGAATTTGCCCCAGTTAAGCTGATGCTTGGGGCTCTAAAAATTCCTGATTTTAGGATAGTGGTTTGGTCAGAGGATAGGTGAAGGTCTTGGGCTTCGATGGTGCCAGCATTTATTAATTCAGTCGTGTTTGGAAATTTTAAGGGACCGTCTCTAACCTTAAACAGTGAGCCTGAGTCGTTTTTTAAAGTGATTAGCTGCTCATAGCCATAAATCCTGCCTGTTGACAGGCTTGCCTCGTCCTTATTGGTGAAACCGCTAAGCGCTAGATACAGGTCTTGCTCGACATCAATATCGCCTTCGTTTTCAAACTCGCTTTCGCCAAGTAAATTAAGGGTAATGGTGTCAATTCTACCGTTCGAACCATTGGTGGTTTGCCCGCCATACAAGGTCATTGCATTGGCCTGCATACCCCCTTGATTAATCACCTTCGTATTATCAGCAAAACCTAAGGTTTGGGCAACTTCAATCATTGCCCCTTCAGCATTAGTAAACTTTTGTAACTCCGTTGAGCCAGTCAAGGCTTGGGCTTTTACTGAGCCACCCATGCTATTGGTGAATTTTTGCCCATCAAGTGCCAAATTCTCAGCCGTTTCAATTTTTCCAAGGTTAACTAGCTGGCCAGACCCTGAGAATAATGAGGTGGTTATAATACCTGTTTTGTCGTTGGTAAACTCATCTGCAACCTCTAGACCATTAGCATCTAGCACACCAGAATTTGTGCCATTCCCTACCTGTAACGAACCTTGCTCTAGCCCAAAAGCATCAGAGTTAGTAAAGGTTTCAACTTTAAGATCCCCCTGGGCAATGCCCATAAAATGACGGTTAGTAATGGCTTGAAAGGCACTATCCTTTGCCACCTCACTAATTGCCATGGTTCCTAGGTTAGTGATACTTCCACCTAAGCTACCCACACTATGCAAAACCCCAATGTTGAGAACATTCTCAGCCTGTTGCTGATTTTGCAATTGGCTAGCTTTGCTCAGTAACAAGGTTTTAATATCCGCGCGACTATCTTCATCGAGCTTTACAACCGAATTCTCCCCTAAAGCTAATTCATCGACTGCAAGCACACCGCTAGATTCTAACTCCCCAATAACCCCTAAACTTGTAGCTAAAACCCTGCCTTGGTTATCACCGGTGATATTGTTTAGAAACAGTTGTTTAGCGGTTAAGTCTCCGTCATTGATAAATACGCTCTTTTGAGATCCATCAAGTCCTGTAAGCATTAAGCGCTCAATGCTAGATTGACCACGACTGATAATCCTTGGTGCCATAACTTCAAGGGCATTAGCATCTAGACTATTGAGAATAATTGGGCTGTCACCACTTAAAAAAATGGGCTTGCTTCGATCCTTTTGACTGCCACTAATCACCATCACCCCAGCATTACTGATCGAAAAGTTCAAGCCTTGCAGCTTAAAATAAGCCGCTTGAGAGTTACGAGTAACGCCATCACATTCAAAGCTGCTTTCATCATCCGTAGAACGATTATCGTCACCACAGGAACCATCGCTTAAATTATCCTCTTCAACTTCTAAAATCTTACCTAGATCTATTTGTGGGGCTAGTTTTTTAGCGGTTTGATAACTTGGTATGTCGATCCACTTCAAGTCCTTCGAATCATCTCCATCGGTGCCTAAGGCCAGACGCAAACTTCCATGTTTGTCCATGCTACTGTGTAGGTGGATTTCATTGCGAATCTCATAGCTATCCGCTAAATCAGCAGCGTGTGCTACGCCTTGGAAGACATTGCCATAAATCTGGGAAGCAATAAGTAACTTGGCAACAATTCGTTTAAGCTTACCCATAACAAGTACCTTTTTGAGTTATATATTTGATTTAAAGTGGATGAAGAGTTTTAAAAGATTCGAGCTTTGTAATATTACAAAGCTCGCAGGTTGTGGTTGGCTTAAAGACAAAAAGAGAGCCATATAAGAACAAAATTGATTATAATGGCTTATTATTTAGGCTTGTTAAAAATAATAAACAAGTCAGCAAATATTTATTTTTTTAATTAAGGTTTTAGTGGCTTTCTCGATTCCATGCCGTTTCTCTCACAAAACACATCTTTATCTGTGAAAATATTTTAAGTTTTCACGGGAGATTTGCGCTTCTAAACAATACTTTGCACATGGCTCGGCAAGTAACCTATTCACGCCAATCGGTTCACCAGTGGCTAAGCAATAACCATAATTGCCATTGAATAATCTTTGCAACGCTAGCTCTATCTCAGAGCGATGCTGCTGCTCACGTTTGTTATGGGCTAATTGATCGGAGTGAAATTGAGTTAAAAAACTTTGGTCAACAAAATCAACCTCCTTGATGCTATCTTCCTCTAAAGTTTTCCCAAAGGCCAAGCACTTTCTGTGCAGATCATTAAGCTCAGTTTTAAGCTTCGCTCTAAAGAAGCTCTTCATGGCTATAGACATATACTTTGGATCGGTTAATGGATGGTATTTTGTGGCCATGGTTGTTCTCGGTTTCACCATTTTGAAACACTATAGGCCATTCATTTTAGGTTGTGGATTAGCAATGCGCTAAATTCACCGAATTGAATTAACAAAGTGCTTGACCACCCAGTAACACCAACCTTATGGTGATTTGTAATTAATTTAAAATCAGTGCGGGAGCAAGCCTCATGAACAAAGGTGATTTAATAACAAGTGTTGCCAGGGCATCTGGTTTAACCAAGCTTGACTCAGAAAAGGCAATTAATGCAACATTTCAGTCAATTACAGCTTCTCTTACAAAGGGAGACTATGCGTTTGTAATGGGTTTTGGTAGATTTACAGTAGCTCAACGTCAAGCCACTACCGGTCGTAATCCCCGCACAGGTGAAAAAATTCAAATACCCGCTAAGCATGTTGTAAGATTTACCTCGGCTCAGCCCCTCAAGGACGCTGTGGCTTTGAGTCCTAAGGAAGCAGCTGCAACTACCTCTAAAGAAAAGGTTAAAGCAGAGAAGACTTCACCTAAGGTAGTTGCTAAAGATGGTAAAGCAGCAGTAAAAGCTAAAAAGCCCGAAAAACCGTAGAGGCAGATTGGGCTATGAGGAATTTAACCATATTCCCTAAGGGCTAAAATCATAACTTAAAGATTTAAGTATAAAATACGCGTATAAATAGACATATATTTGAAACGGTTACTGGCATTGTGTTTCAAGGTCATATTTGGTGACAGTAACCTAAAACACTAGCTAACTAAGCAAACTACCACAACTAATCCTCTGGATGCTCATGTTGACATCAATCGGCCAGAGAAACAGCTTTTAAACCTTCACTTAGGGGGTCTACACGGCTTATGTTGGTGCAAGATGAAGTTACCCTCACATGACATGATACCCCATGTCAGAGGCTCTTAAAACGAGGTTTTTGTGGATGTGTTCTGTGAGCCTTAAGTCAAGGTAACCGAACATAGCCGGGAATGTAGGAAACAAGCCAGTTTCTGCCGTTCGATGAGCCATTATACCAAAACCTAGACACGGTTTCAAGAAGGCTAGGTAAGGGTTTTATGGTGTTTCTAGACTAAAAATGCCTACCACAATCGATGCCTTTGTTGATCCCAAAATGCCTAGATCCATCACCCCGTTAGAGAATTTACTGCGCGTATGCCAGAGGTGAGGTCTACTACTGCAAGGGTGGTTTCAGATTCCATCATCCCCCTCCCTCCCCTACCCCCCATCAAAATTTTTGAGTTATCCACAGCTATGTGATGCAAATCATTTTTTCTTTTTGCTTAGTTTTTAAACTTTACAAGTTTTAAGTATTTTAGGCGGGTAGAGGAATCCTTATGTGGTAAGGGTTTGGTGGGTGTTTTTCAGTGTTAACTGTGAGTTTTTCAGTGTTAACTGTGAGTTTTTCAGTGTTAACTGTGAGTTTTTCAGTGTTAACTGTGAGTTGACAAAATAGCTCATATGTTAATAATTTATTAAATATTCTCTCAATAAAATCTGATTTTCATGAAAAAAGCAAAAATCCTAAATCTTGATAAATTTGTGGTAAAAAGTAATGATTTAGTAGAAGCGCGATACCGGCTAAGCCTTCAAGAGTCACACTTAGTCTTGTGGCTTTTAACACAAATACGTCATGAAGATGAAGATTTTAAAACCCACCAGCTAAAAGTTGAAGATTTTGCCAATATGGCAGGATTGAGAATTGATGCACAGTACGACGAACTAAAAAAAACAACTCTGAGGCTCATGCAGCGTGTTATGCAGATTTATGATCCAGAAAAAAACGAAACAATTCAAGTGTCGTGGCTTAGTTTAGCAAAATACCACCACAAAACAGGCTATGTATCCTTGCGATTTGATCCTGCATTAAAGCCTTATCTAATCCAATTAAAAAGCCATTTTACTAAGATTGATATTGCCGATACCATGAAATTTAAAAGTATTTACGCAGTAAGGATTTTTGAGCTTTTGTCACAATATTCTTCCATCGGAAAAAGAGAATTTACCATTGATGATCTGCGCTCCTATTGTGGGATTAAGAAGGCGGAGTATGATCTGTATGCTGGTTTGAAACGTTATGTTTTTAACCGCGCCAAGACTGAGATAAATGCTAAAACGGACTATGAGGTTGACTACAAAGAAATAAAGGAATCTCGCAAGGTTGTTTCAACAGAATGGACTATTAAACACAAAACCCATTTTGAGAAATCTCAATCAGAAAAAGCCACTATAATTGAGAAAGAATTAAGATCAACTACAGTTATAATTGAACACTTACTCGAGTACGGGTTTACAAGACAAGCTGCTAACCGTCTCGTTAAAAACCATGAAGAAGCCAATATCATTAATGCCATTAAGGCAGTTGAGATTTACATGATCAAGCATGCAGTCAAAAATCCTAGGGCTCTGGTAGAAACCGCTATCAAAGAAAAATGGCACCCAGAAAAGTATGCTTCGAAAAAGAAATAACTCTGGTCTCACTTGCTCCGGTTACTAGTACTGGTACTGTATCGGTACCGTACAGGTGCTACACTGTCATTGTACTAATGTGATAATGGTGCTATATACGAACAATCAACATACTAAGAAGGTCACATATTGATTTTATTAATAGGAGGAGAAAAGGGAGGTACCGGCAAATCAACTATAGCAACAAACCTCGCCATAGCTCTGTCCTATGAGAAGCAAGATGTAATAATTATCGACGCAGACCCTCAAGGAACGGCATCAAAATGGGTATCTCGCCGAAATAAAAATTACCCGACACTTTCTAAAATTCATTGCATACAAAAGACAGGGGATATTTTTGATACTATCAAGGATATCTCATCTCGTTACCAACACATTATTATAGATGCCGGAGGAAGGGACTCTGAGGAATTAAGAAGCGCTATGGTTGCTAGTAAAAAAATCTATATACCAGTTAAGGCTTCGCAACCTGACTTAGAAACAATTGAACATATGGCAAAAATAGTTAGGCTTGCTCAAAGTATTAATAAAAACTTAGAGCCTTCTATAATAATATCCATGGTTTCTACTAATCCTTCTATATCTGAAGCGGAAGATGCCCATAAGGCGCTATCTAAGATTAAATCACTTAACGTTTCTCGGGCTATTATAAAAGAAAGAAAAGTATACAGAGACGCAATGATTGATGGTAGAGGTGTTATAGAACTCGAAAACTACAAAGCAACAGAAGAAATCCTATTGCTTAAAAAGGAAATATACCAATGAAAAATAAGAGAACTTTTGATGTGTTCACAGAAAATGAAGTGCCAGATGTAGATAAAACAATTGTCCAACAATTTTCCCAGGGCATTAACTCAAGGAATATTCAGGATAATGATTATCCATGGAAACAGCTAGATGCAGGGCAACCTCCAAGATATGGCATAAATTTAAGATTAAATGATTATGAATTGGCGTTGATTCGTTTTCTTGCAAAGTCAGAAGATAGGAGTCAGCAAAAAATAATTAAGAAACTTCTTATTCCTGCGCTCGAAGAAGGGGTGAAGAAGCTTTTAGGATAGCAATACGTAATTCGTTTCAGTACCAAAATGGTGCCACACTAAATCTGTACGGTACTAGTGTGGTGTGATTTTTTTTAAAAGGTAAAGATCTTGTGAAAGCCAGCACAATATAGAATATATATAGATGCGCCCGCGCTTAAACGATATAGACGCTGTTACTTAACCTCAGGATACCCGCACTTCTTAAAATAGTCATTAAGCGCTTCTGCAAAAATATCATTAGTGGACACCCTTGTTTCTTTTCTAAGGAAATCTTCCTTGATGCGTGAAATTTGATAATAAAAGTCCATCGGCAACCTAGCTGTAAACTTGTGGGTCCGTAATTTTTTTTTATTTGTTTCGGTATCCATGTCCACTATCTTCTTTTAAAAGCTATTGAAGCTTGCCACAATGTCATTTTTTTGGCAATTCGTCTATGCCTCGTCTAAACAAACAGTCTTGACTTCTTGTGCCCATGGCGTCTTTACGTCTTTAATTATTGACGGCAAGGCGTTTTGCCCTCAAGATACAATCATTGCTCACTCAATAACAAAGAATGGCAATCTTTTTAACCAGGAGGCACTAATATGAAAGACTACGACCGCAACTTTCTAAAATGGATCAGAAAACTAAGGAAACGATTTAAGGTGCATCTTTTCCTCCTAGTTTTTGCCGCAGTAATATTTGGGATGGGATTTATACTCAACAGTCTTATTAGTCGTCATTAGTCTAATCTGGGATTGATAAAAATACCCTTTACTTAGAGATTTTAAAATATATATGTTTTTGGTATTGTTGGATACATGCGCAACGCCCTCTGAGGTGAAACCATATGAAGCCTACTCAACACAAACATGCTCTGTCTAAAAAACAACCCATACCAGTTAGCATAGACACCTGGCTAGATTTTAACGATCCGTACGATTCAGACGTAGAACACTTGAAGCAAAACTATAACAAGGAACATGATTTTTCATCTGATATAGAGAATTGTTTTTATGCTGTAACCTATTTTAGGTGAAATGTTTGTCATGCTGCGCAACTCTTGCATAACCTAATTTTTAGTCACTCTATTTCAAGTCGATCTATCACATAGCTTCCTTAGCCAGCTCTAGATAATTATAGATAGACTTTTTGGAAAGCTTGTACTCAGCCATAAGGTCTTTAATGAGGATGCCGCTTTGGCGCTTGCTTTTGAGCTCTCTGACTTGA
>Ga0209297_1000534_pt1:0-17500 | contig 24115 bp, 12 predicted proteins | sample S_130805_MF_Meta_FD_187322 | JGI IMG/M metagenome (GOLD analysis project Ga0209297, IMG submission 187322) | Freshwater microbial communities from Lake Simoncouche, Canada to study carbon cycling - S_130805_MF_MetaG (SPAdes) (version 2) | ecosystem: Environmental > Aquatic > Freshwater >...
CAGAGCTGGACGTCGACGCCGGCCCGGAGGACTTCGGCTTTACCGAGCGGAATAAGAGCGGGCTGCGCCTTGATTGCCTTACCGGCGGCGGCACCGCGTGGGTAACGGATGAACATCGGCGCACCGGACTTCAGCGCGGTGTGCAGCATATCCGAGAACTCATCCTCGTCCTTTGGCTGCATCAGCGTGACGTTCGGGACGCAGCGCAGGTAGGCGATGTCGAAGAGACCGTGGTGCGTGGGTCCATCGCTCGGCGAGACGCCCGCGCGATCCATACAGAAGGTGACCGGCAGGCGCTGCAGGCAGACGTCATGGATGACCATGTCGTAGGCGCGCTGCATGAAGGTGGAATAGATCGCGCAGACCGGGCGGAGGTCGCGGGCGGCGATACCGGCGGCGAAGAGCGCGGCGTGCTCCTCGGCGATACCGACGTCGTGATACTGCCCAGGGAGTTCCTTCTTGAGCTGGTTGAGTCCCGTGCCGGAAGGCATCGCGGCGGTGATGCCGACGACGCGGGAATCGGCCTTGGCTTCGCGGACGAGGAGTGAACCGAAGACATCCTGCCAGGCCTTGGGCGCGCCAGGAGCGCCAGAAGCGAGCGAATCGCCCGTCTCCGGATCAAAGGCTCCCGTGCCGTGGAATTTTTCCGGGTTCTTGAGGGCGGCGCCGAGACCCCGACCTTTCTCCGTGCGGACGTGGAGAAGAATCGGGCCGGTCGAATCCTTACAGAAGTTAAGGTAGCGCTCGAGCGCGCCGAGATCATGGCCGTCGATCGGGCCGACGTAGCGCACGCCGTACTGCTCGAAGAGCGAGGAACTGTGCGTATACCAGTTCTTCACGTGGCGCTTGAAGCTGCGACCGAAGTCCAAGACCTTCGTGCCGACGCGCGTCTTGCCCAGCAGTCGTTTCAGGCCCTTCTGCGAATTGTTATAGGGGCGCGTGACGATCAGGCGGCTCAGGATGTCGGCGACCGCGCCGACATTGCGGTCGATGGACCACTCATTGTCGTTAAGCACGATGACGAGGCGCTTAGTCGATTTCGCGGCGTTGTTGAGCGCCTCCATGGTGACTCCACAGGTGAGGGCCGCGTCGCCGATGAGGGCGACGACGTGCGAATCCTCAGCGAGACGATCACGGGCGTTGGCGAGGCCGACGGCGGCGGAAAGCGCCGTGCCGGCATGGCCGGCGCCGAAGACGTCGTGCAGGCTCTCTTCGCGGTTGAGGAAGCCGCTGAGGCCGCCGGTCGTGCGGATGCCGTCGAAGTCGGAGCCATTGCGGCCAGTAAGCAATTTGTGAACGTACCCCTGGTGGGCCACATCGAAGACGAACTTGTCCTGCGGCGTGCCGAAGACGCGATGCAGGGCAATCGAAAGCTCGACGACGCCGAGATTAGGACCGATGTGCCCGCCGTTCTTCGCCGTGACGGCGACGAGGCGTTCGCGGATGTCCTGCGCGAGCAACGGAAGCTGCTCGGGAGCGAGGGCCTTGACATCTTCCGGCCCGCGGATGGACGCGAGGAGCGACATTAGCCCTGCGATTCGTCGCCGCGCTTGCCCAGCTGCTCGATGCGGAGTTCCGCGGCCTCGAGCGACTTCTGACAGGACTTCAGGAGGCGCATGCCTTCTTCATATTTCGTGACGAGTTCGTCGAGCGAGACATCGCCGGACTCGAGGGACTCGACGAGCTGCTCGAGCTTCTTGAGTTCGGCCTCGAAGCCTTCCTTGCCGGAAGCCGAGGCGGGTTTCTTGTCCGCGCACATGGACCTACTGTCAGCGGAGCCCCCTCCCCTCTCAAGCGGATTGTGCAGATTCAGGCCAGAAGACGCGCCCAGGCCTGCTCGGCCGTGACACCCCGGAGCGCAACGACCTTCGCCGCCGAAGCCGCCCCGGAGACCAAGGACACGCCGGTGGCCGGCAGCCCGAGCTTCTTGGCGAGCAGTTCGAGGATCTCGCGGTTCGCCTTGCCCCCTTCAGGCGGGGCGGCGACACGTACCTTCAAGGCCTCACCTAAGCGACCGACAATCTCCGAGCGCGAGGCGCCCGGGACGGCCTTCACCTTAAGGCGGCAGGAGATGCCGCTCACAGATACTGCGTGAGGCCCTTCACCGTCTTCGCATCGAGGCGACGGACGAGCGCGACGGAAAGGTCGACGCAGGCCTGGAGGTCAGCGAGGTCGATGACGGCGTTGTGCGTGTGGATATAGCGCGCGGGGACACCGAGCACGATGACCGGTACGCCCAGTTCGTGGGCTTGGAAGGAGCGCGCGTCGGTGCCGCCCGTGCGACGGACCGCGAGCTGGCAAGGGATGCCCTTCGCCACCGCCACCTCGAGGGTCAAGTCGACGAGGCGCGGATTCATGATCGCCGTCGGATCGTAGGCGCGCACCTGCACGCCGCCGCCGAGGGCGCCCTGCATCTCGCCATGCGGCGCGAGGCCGGGCAAATCGTCGGCCGGCGGGCCTTCGAGGACGATGACGACGTCGGGCTTCGCAAGACGCGCGGCGACGACCGCGCCGCGGCAGCCGACTTCTTCCTGGACCGTCGCGACCGCGAGTAGGTCGCAGGGCGTCGCGGAGGCGTCGAGCTCATGCGTGGCGAGCGTGAGCGCGGCCATGCCGACTCGATTATCAAAAGCTTTCGCCGAATAGAGACCGGACTCCGCGAGGGCCGTGAATGGGCCTTCGGGCACCACCGGATCGCCTGGGCGGATGCCGAGGCGCGCGACGGATTCTGCCGAGCGCGCGCCGATATCGACGAGCACCTTATCGGCGGAGGCAGCCTGGGCGCCACCCTGGTGGGGCGGGAGCGCAGCGACGATGCCGATGAATTCCTTCTGCGCGGAGCGTGACCAGACACGGAGACGTTGGGCGGCGAGGACGCCGTCCGGCCAACCCCCGACGGGCGTCAGGCGAAGGAAGCCATCGGGCGTGACCGACTGCACGAGGAAACCGATCTCGTCCATGTGGGCCGTGAGGACCACGCGGGGGCCCTGCTTCTCTTTGGCCGGCGATGCGAGCACGCCGCCAAGGCCGTCGGCCTGCAGCGTGCGGCCGCGGAGTTCGCGGACGAAGATCGCGCGGACCGCGTCCTCGTGGCCGGACGTGCCGTGGGCTTGCGTGTAGGCCTCCAGCAGACGGAGGGCTTCGGAAGGACGCTTGGACATGGTGAAAATCAGCGAGGCTGGCGGGTCTGCAGGCGCGGCTTCAAGCCCGCCTTGGCGACGGCGTCGAGCGCGTGGACGGCGGCGCCCGTGAGCGAACGTTCGTCCGCGACAATCACGACTTCGGTGCCCGGCGACTTCAACGCGTGGTCGACGAGGGCCTTGGCGAGCGCGGCGGAGGCGATCTCTTTACCTTCAAGGTAGAGCTTGCCGTCGCGGTCGACGCCCACGACGAGCGTCGTGGCCGGCGTGCCTTCGGAGCCCGCGGAAGCCGTCGGCGGAATAATGGCCATCGTGCGGGCCTGTTCGAGGCGTCCGCTGATGAGCAGGAAAAAGACCAGCACCACCATCACGTCGATGAGCGGCACCACATTGATGTCGGCGCGACGGCGACGCGTGACGACGAGGCTCATCGGCGGCGGGCTTCCAACGCTTCGACGAGCACGTCGAGGCGGGAAGAAAGAATCTCTAGGCGGCGACCGAGCCAATTCGCGGCGATGAGCGCCGGGATCGCGATACAGAGGCCGATCATCGTCGTACTCAGCGCGAGGCCCACGCCGCGGGTGAGCGTCTGGGAATCCGGCAGTCCTTGCTCAGGAAAGAGCGTCGCGAGGCCAGTCACCGTACCGAGCAGGCCGAGGAGCGGGGCGGCGGCGACGATACTGTCGAGGAGATGTAGTCCGCGGTGGAGACGGATGAGCTCGTTGCGCGTCCACGCCTTGAGCACGTCGCCGGAAGCGCCGTCCTTCCAGCGTTGCACCAAGCGGCCCGCGACGGACTCACCGTCGGCCGGACCGACCTGATCGAGGTTGCCGTTCAAGACCGACTTTAGCACCGACTCCGGGGCCACGCGGGAGACTCGCAGCGCCAGGGCGCGTTCCACGACCAGAAAGACGGCGAGCAGCGAGCAGAGCGCGAGCGGCCAGATGAAAATGCCGGCACCTTGGAGTAGGGTTTGCACCCCAAGAGCCTCCCCAACCCCAAAAGAGTCGCAAGCCCGCTCTTTAAATGGCACTTTATGCAGGATATATGATTTTAAATGATTTTAAATGATTTAACTGAATCTTTTGAAACAAATGCGAATAACCTATTCTTTGACTTTCACCTAGGGGGGTTTACCGTGGTTTTACCCCAATTTACTATGAGACTTAAACGCTCAGGTTTCTCCCTCGTTCTGTCACTTACCATCATGGCCGCGATGGTGCTGATGGTGATCGTCCTTGCCTCGTTCCTGCAGGTCGAGAGCCGCCTCGCCCAGAGCCACGCGGGCTACCTGCGCGCCCGCTATAACGCCCTCGCCTCCGCCCGCATCGCCATCGGTCAGCTGCAGCAGCTCGCCGGCCCCGACCAACGCGTGACCATGCGCGCGGATATGTACGCCGACAACGACACCGGCGTCGGTCCAGATTACGCCACCACCGTCGGCCCGGTGCGCGGCCGCACGGATCGCGCCAATAACAACGCCCCGACGAACAAGAGGCTCTCGCACCAGAAGCGCTACCTCACCGGCGTCTGGGCCACCGGCGGCGTCGACCCCAAGCTGGTCCGCGACTGGGATGTCACCAATCCGGCCGACTCTCGCCTCTTCCTGGGCTGGCTCGCCTCACCGTTCGACGCCAACGCCTCGGCCGAACTCTCCGGCACGCCTCCTAACTACGTCCCGAACACCGACTACTTCTCCACCGATGCCAACGGCCGCCGCATCGTCGCTCCGGCCAAAGTCAACGAAGCCCAGGGCTACATCGACGACCTCGGCAACCCGATCAGCCTCGTTCCTGCGGAAGTCGTGCCGCTCGTCTCCTACGGCTCGGTCAACCTACCTACCGGCCTCACGGCGCTCCAGCGCAACTACATGGGTGCCATCGATGCGCGCCCGCAACCGATGCCTGGCCCCGCCTTCAAAGACACTACGACGCTCGGGGCGAACGGACGTTATGCGTTCTGGATCGGCGACGAAGGCGTGAAGGCCAAGGTCAACCTGCCGGACTACTACGCCGCGACGAGCGGCGGCTCCTGGCTCTCCACGGAAGACTGGGACAAAGGTTTTGCCGGCTCGGCCAATCAGCGTAATTCCATCGGCGTCATCGGCGGTTCCGGCGACCCGATCAAGGAAGGCGTGAATGCCAAGGGCATCCTCCCCAGCGGCTACAATTTCGATACCTGGCGCGCCAAGGACATCACCGACGCGGCCGGCAATCCGCAGGCCTATCAGCTCGCGAAGGCCGTGGGCATCTCCGGCCTTTCGGCTTGGGCCGCCAAACAGGGCGGCGTCAGCGCAGGTGAGAAGATGTATGACGCAGCCAAGATCCTCTGGCACGACATCACTACCTACTCCTACTCGACGCTCACCGACACCTACAGCGGCGGCGTCAAGGTCGACCTCTCGACCGCCTTCGAGATGCCCTACTCGATGTATCGTGGCATCGAGCTCTATCCCGGCCAGAAAGACTCCGCAATCACCCCAGACATCAAACTGCGCAAGCAGTCGCTCTTCAATGGTGCCCCCAACGCCGCCGTCACGACGCCCGGCATCGGTGCCCAAGGCATGGCCGTCGACCTCGACTACAACCGCCCCAACCTCGTCGATAAGCTCGGCTCTAGCAACCAACTCCTTCTCGCCTCGCCCCGCGCCTCCGAATGGGCCCCGCGCTACCTCCAGACCCTGCTTGGCAACTCCTACACCTCTCTCGTCACTCGCAATGGTGGTGAGACGCCGGAGCGCCTAGGCTTTGTCTACGAAGCACCGCTCCGCTCGGCCTTCTTTGACTCCTATAACGGAACGAGTGGCAACACCGTGTCGCGCCTCCTCGTCAACACGGAGCAGAGCCCCAACGCCACCGCGAACATCTGGACGGTCAACAGCTTCAGCAATAGCCTCACGACCCGCGTCAATGTCCGCCCTTGGCCCGAACTGCTCGACACTAACGCCGAGAACCTGATCGGCAGGGTCGTGCGCGGCCCGACTTGGGATCTCTACCGTAACTACTACCGGATGTATAAGCGCGAGGTGGAGAAATCCGGCCAAACGGCCGGCGCCCTCCGCGACCAGCCCTCCGCGCCAGCTGACGCTATTGTCGCCCGCGGCGTCGAGCCGTTGACCTACGCTTCCGGCAATCGCAATGAGCCCATGCAACGTGGGCGCTCGGCCAGCGGCTCAGGCTGGGCGCAATGGGATAAGGCCGCCTTGCCTGACAAATTCTACGCTGACGGCGGCACGATGAATACCGATCGCTACTTCTATCGCAATAACCTCTCTGCCCCGAGCGATGCACCCGGCTTCCAGGCTGAACAGCGCCTGCGCTACCCGAACATCCTCGCCCATAATTACAACGCCACCCAAGGCCAGCCCACGACGCTGGGGAATATCATCCCCAACTTCGACCGCATGGGCGTCGCCGTCCCTCGCCCCGCCAGCGGCGACGCTTATTTCAACACCTTCCAAGAGACGACCACGCGCACGTGGCCGACCTCGATGAGCCTGACGCCGAGCATCATCCGCTTCTCGATGGTCTTCTCCGGCGTCTTCACCGATGCCACCGGCCTCGACCCGAACGGCACGCTCGGCGTGACCATCGACCCCGTCGTCATCGTCCACAACCCTTACGATGTCGCAATCGAGTTCGAAGGCATCTCGATGGTCACCAACGGCGAATCCCTCCCTTACATCTTCGATGTCAAGCTGAGCAGCTGGGGTGTCCGCGACGTCATCCGTCAGTATTTCGACCCGCGCACCGGCCTCGAGCCCTTGACGGCCTCCGGAGGCGTGCCCTACCCAGGTGACATGAAGCAGATGGACCTCACCATCGGTGAAGTCGCCCTGGGCGACGGCTCTTACGAGAACCGCACCTTCTCCTTCCGCCTCGTCAAACCCGGCAGCAAGTTCCGACTGGAACCCGGCGAGATCAAGACGCTCAGCGCCAAGAAGATCGGCGGCACCTACAAGTCCGCCCGCTCCAATAACACCATCATCACGACCACCGACTTCGGCTACGACCTTGGCAGCACCGCGGTGTACAAGATGACCCCTTTCAACAACGTGCGCTATCGCTCCGGCACCGACGTCTCAACGCAGTTCGGCGACTGGCCGGTTCCTTCCGCCTACAACGCCAAGGGCACCCCGGACGCACGCATGTGGACCTGGGGCTTCATGCCGGCACGAAGGAGTGACGCTAAGAACTACGCACCCCCGGTGGCCTCCGGTGGCCTCGCCATTGTTCCCGAACAAGGGTTCTACGGCAACTATTGCACCTCGGTCGCCGGCGGCGCCATCTCTGGTACGCCGAACTGGTTCAGCGCCCTCGATCTCTGGAACGACGTTGTCAATTCACGTAACCTCAAGTTCGGCTTACCGGCCTGGGACGGCACAGCAAAGAAGCTCAAGCTCCAGCTGGCGACCCCGCCCCCGGGCTCTGGCCCCAACCCGCAGCTGACCTTCAGCGTCCGTAATTCCGGCTGGGTCAACTATGACAACCGCGTGGTTGGCGAAGAAGGCGACCCCAACTTCCCCTCCACCTATGTCTTCCCGCGCAAGCGGACCGGCACCACGGCGGTCAGCGGTCACCAGCGCTGGAACTTCTACCTCATCGGCAACAAGAGCATCGAGGGGCGAGCGCTGAATCCGGATCGCCGCTGGTTCGGGACCAAGGAAACCCTCCCGCCGTCCTACAACGCTAGCACCGGCGTGGTCACTGGCTTCGAATACGAAGGCTCCGGCACGGCACCTGGCCAGCACCTCGTCGACGAATCCCTGATCATGAACTTCCAGGCGCTCACCGCCGGCTGGCCGATGTATGGTAACGACAACGGCCACTGGGAATGCATCATCCAATACAACGAAGAGTGGCTCAAGTCCATGCCCGGCGGCAGCGCACGCACGCCCGACTATCGAATCGCGACCGGACTTAATCCGGCGTCGCACACGAACATCAATTGGCGCGGCGATACGAACATCCTCGGGCAGCAGGTCAGCTTCGGTCCAGCCGCAGGAGACCCTGAACTCGGCCGACCTGAAATCACCGCAGGCCGAGCTGGCTCGCTCAACGGACGCGTCATCGGCCTGGTCAGCAAGGACCTCGGCGACACGAAGCAGCCGTTCTTCATGAGCGACTTCGTACTCCGTTCAGCCGAGATGGCCGGCGAAGCCCAGACCAAGAATATCTGGTATCCGTCGACGGCGGGGGCCAGCGCCTTCAAGTTCATGACCGGCGCCAGTTACACTGGCTGGCTCACCAACCTGACGACCCCGGCGGAAATGTACGCCGCCCCGATGTCGCCCTACTTCCTAAGCGTACGTTCGCAGCAGGCCCACCTCTTCGGTTACGACGGCAAGGCCCACACGCCGATCGGCTGGGTGCTCTCGCAGCGCCGCTTGGACTCCGAGCCGCAGCTTGCGCTCTCGGGCAATAATGATAACGCCTATTGGGGCGACAGCGTCAGCCCGGTGACCTCGCAGCGCAGCGACACGGTGCTCTTCCCTATTCCGCGCCGACCGCTGCTCTCGCTCGCGCAGCTCGGCTCCGCCGGAACGGCCCAAGTCAATACCGACGCCGACTTCACCGTAGGTTCGTCCTTCGCCCACCCCGGCATCATGGACCTCACCAAGATCACCGACTGGCCCGGCCCGAAGCTCGAAACCGGCGACGACAAGGCCATTCCGGAAAACGGCTATGTCGCGATCCACGAAGGTACGCGCATCATCCGTAATTTCGCCAATGTGCGCACCGACCACGCCTTCGCCGCCAACCTCGCACTCTGGGACGCCTATTACTTCAGCGGCCTGAACCTGCAGGCGACCTCCTACTCGCTCCCCGGCGAAAAGAATCCGTTCCCGACTGGCGCAGACCTCCCGACAGACACCGATATCGCCACGGACCAGAAGAACGCCCTCAAGAAGGCCGCCGGCAACAGTGGCACTTTCGACGTGACTTCGTTCCAGTCGATCAAGGAAGCCCTGGAAGCAGGCTATAACCCGCTGGCCAACAAGCGCGTCGTTTTCCAAGCCGATAACCGGTCGGCCGTCGCCAACGGCACCTTCCCGGCGGCCGACGAATTCCCGCACCCGACCTACCTCGCGCGCAATGCCCTCTACGACGGCGGCTTCAACGTGAACTCCACGTCGAAGCACGCCTGGAAGGCCGTGCTCGCCGGCATGCGTGGCCAGACCCTGCCCGACGGCTCGTCCGTCAGCGGCACCGTGCTGACCAAGTTCGCCCGTTCGTTCAAGCCCACCGTTGGCAACTCCACCGCCTGGAATAGCTACCGCGAGTTGAACGACGCCGAAATCGAGGCCCTCGCCGCCCAGGTGGTAAAGGAGGTCCGCGATCGCGGTCCGTTCATGTCGCTCGGCGACTTCATCAACCGACGCCTCCTCGCCTCCGAGCACGGACTCAAGGGCGCGCTGCAGGCGGCCATCGACAAATCGGGGATCAACAAGAATGCCATCACGGAAGCCGGCGGCAGCCTCGCCAGCGGCGCTTTCGCCGCACCGGACGCCCCGAACCTGACGACAAGTTACACCGACCCGAACGGCAACTCCGGACGCAGCGCACCAAACTTCACGGACAAGAATAGCGACGGCGCCGGCGCCTACGGCGTCCTAAAGAAGGCCACCAATCCGACCGCGAAGCGCTTCCCTAACGTCGCCTCGATGAGCGAGACCAACGACGAGAAGAAGGTAACGGCCGGCCTCGGCGCGCCGAAAGTCATCACCCAGCTGGACGTCTTGAACACCGTCGGCCCGAACCTCACGGCCCGCTCCGACACGTTCACCGTCCGGGCCTATGGCGAAGCCCTCGACAACACGGGCAACACCATCGGCCGCGCCTGGGTCGAAGTCATCGTCCAACGCACCGCCAAGTTCATGCTGCCGTCCGCCCGTGGCCCGGCCTATGAGGAAATGAACCGTCGCAAGTCCGCCTACCGCGTGAACGGACAATTCTCCAAGGATTACGACCTCATCCCGATGGTCGACCCGTATGAAAGTAATTTCGTGAGCAGCGGTACCTATCGTCTACCGACTGGCGCCACCACGTACGAGAAGGAGAACTGGAATATCAACCGACTCCTCGGCCGTCGCTTCAAGGCGAGCTCCATCCGCTGGCTCAACGCCAACGAAATCTAATTCCATGAACTTGAGGAAACTCCTGACGGGGCTGCTGCTTGCCGTCTTCACCCTCGCCGTGTCCGCGGCCGAACCCGAAGCCAAGAAACCGGCGACGGAAAAACCCGAGGCCAAGAAGCCGGAGGGCAAGAAACCGGAGGCCGGCGGCAAGGCCAAGGCACACGGCCAATCTGAGCGCACCTGCGCGCTGACCATCACCTGGTGGGAAGACCCGGCACTGGCTGAAGGCGAACACCTCGAGCTCGGCGTGCAGGGCGACACCGGCGTCACGCCGATCGCCCCGTCAGCGATGAGCCCCAGCGGTACGATCCTTTACGAAGGCCCGGCGGCCGTGGCCGTCGTTCGCAAGGGCACGATGCCCGACCCCAGCGGTAAGGCCGGCGCGAAGCCGATCGAGACCTGGTTTCCGTTCGCGACCTTCAACCTTGGACCGGATGACCGCGAAGTGCTCGCAATCCTCTTCTCGGTCGACGGCACCCGCAAGGTGATGACCCGCTCGTTCAACATCAACGCCGAGAACTTCCCGTTCGGCGGCTTCCACGTGTATAACTTCTCCAAGACCAAGCTGCTCTGCAGCATGGGCGGTAAGGTCTTCTTCGCTGAGCCTGGCAAGCGTACGCCCAGCCCGGTCGTGATGACCCAGCGTGAAGTCGTGAACTTCTTCCTCGGCATCACCGATGCGGACGGTGCCCAGAAGCTCATCTTCCGCGCCCCGCTTATCCTGACCGAGAAGATTCGCCGACTCTACTTCGTCGTCGAAAACCCGGAAGGTGAAGGCGAGAATCGTTTCACCACGCACACGATGTTGCAGCACGTCGCCGGACACCGGACGATTGAAAGCATGAAGGGGATGGATACCCCGGCCGACGGCGAAGAGAAGCCCAGCAAGGCGGCCCCGAAGACCCCTTCGAAGAAATCCGAAGGCTCCGGCGAAGGTACCGCCAAGCCGAAGGCGCCGTAAGGCAACTCAGAGGCCGGCGGCGGCTTCCTGATCGGCCAACCAAGTCACCCGGGAGGCGTGCCCACGCAGCAATTGTCCTGGGTGTTTTGGGGGTGCGAATTCTCCACAGGCGATCTCACGCAGGGCGGCGGCTTTAGCCGCCCCCCCGACCAGCACCACGATGGCGCCGCACTGGGCCAGGCCGGCTTCGGTAATGGTGAGTCGCCAGCCGCGGCCCGGCCATTCGGTGGCGGTGAAGCGAGGGCCAGTCGTCTGGCCGATCAAGGGGCACTGGGGCCAGAGGGAGGCGATATGACTGTCGTCGCCGAGACCAAGGACGCAGAGGTCGAAGGCCTTGGAGGGAGAACGCTGGGCCCAGGCGGCTTCGTAAGCGGCCGCAGCTTCGGCCGGGGCGAGTTCGACTGGCCAAGGAAAGCGACGGGCGGCGGGGACGCCGAGCGCGTCGAGCATGCCGCGGACGGCGTGGCCGAAGTTGGAGTCGTCGGAGGTGAGCGGCACGCACCGTTCGTCGCTTACGTGCCAGTCGATGCGCGCGATGGCTTCGGCCTTGAGCGCACCGGTGCGAACAGCCCAGGCATAGAAGGCCTTGGGCGTGGAACCGCCGCTGAGACCGACGGAGGCGGGGCCACGGGTGGCCAGATCGTTGATCCGGCGAGCGAGCTCGGCGAAAGATTCCTCGCGGGACAGCACACGGACTTTACCGGCGGAAGTAGCGATGTCGGACATGGGAAAAAGATAGAGGGCAGGAGGAAAAGAGGACAGGAGGAAAAATCGGGGGGCGGCTGGCATGGTGAACCGCTGCGAAGCAGAAGGGTGGGACAGCACCACGTGCTGTCCTTTTTGTTTCCTGATTAGGTAGGGCCGAGCATCCCTGCTCGGCCGCAGCCGGCCAAGGATGGCCAGCCCTACCCAAGACAGGTAACAGCGGTTGGCGGTGAGCGGTTGGACGCGGCAGAGAGACAGTCGGAGGCACGGACGCGACGCCGTCGCGCCCCTACCCAAACAAGAAGGGCGTCCTTGCGGACGCCCTCATTTCTCTGGCCCTCGGGTCATCGGGCCCTCGTGCCCTCCGGTTACTCTTACTGGCAGGCTTCGCAGGTGCCGCCGTTACGCATGGCCTCGATGGAACAAGCGTTCTTCTCTTCGGCGGTGTAGGTCTTCTCCGTCTTCTCGGCCTTGGGAGCCTTCTCGACCGTGGCCTTCTCGATGTTGGAAGCGCCGAGGGTACGGAGGTAGTAGGTGGTCTTGAGACCGGTACGCCAGGCGTACTGGTACATGTGCGAGAGCATCTTCAGATCCGGGGTCGGGAGGAAGAGGTTCAGCGACTGCGCCTGGTCGATCCACTTCTGGCGGCGGGCGGCGGCGTCGATGAGCCACTTATTCTCGATGGTGAAGGCGGTGAGGTACTTGTCCTTGATGACCTGCGGGATCTCCGGGATGTCCTTGAGCTCGCCGTCGAAGTACTTCACCTGCTGCATCATCTCCTGGCTCCAGAGCCCGAGCTTCTTGAGGTCGCGCACTAGGTAGCCGTTGAGTTCGGTGAACTCGCCGGACAGGTTACTCTTCACGAAGAGGTTCTTGTAGGTCGGCTCGATGCAAGGCGAGCTGCCGACGATGTTCGAGATCGTGGCGGTCGGGGCGATCGCGAGGACGTTGGAGTTGCGCATGCCGCTCTTGGCGATCTTGGCGCGGACCGGAGCCCAGTCCATGAGGCCGCCGCGCTTGACCTCGATCGGCTCGCCGCGTTCCTGCTCGAGGAGGTCGACGGTATCCTGCGGGAGCAGGCCGCGGTCCCACTTGGAACCCTTGTAGGTGCTGTAGGTGCCGCGTTCGGCGGCGAGATCGGCGGAGGTGTCGTACGCGTAGTAGGCCACGGCTTCCATGATCTCATCGTTGAACTCGACGGCGGCGTCGGAGGCGAAGGAGATGTCGCGGCGGTAGAGGCAGTCCTGGAGTCCCATGACACCCATGCCGACCGGGCGGTGGCGGAGGTTGGAGACCTCGGCGGCCTTCGTCGGGTAGAAGTTGATGTCGATGACGTTATCGAGGGCGCGCACGGCGACCGTGACGGTCTCGCGGAGCATCGCATGGTCGATACTGCCATCGGCCTTGAGGTGCGAGTCGAGGACAACGGAGCCCAGATTGCAGACGGCGGTCTCCTCGGCGCTCGTGTTGAGCGTGATCTCCGTGCAGAGGTTGGAGGAGTGAATGACGCCGACGTGGTCCTGCGGCGAGCGGACGTTGCAGGGATCCTTGAAGGTGATCCACGGGTGGCCGGTCTCGAAGATCATGCCGAGCATCTTCTTCCAGAGCTCGATGGCGGGCATCTCCTTACCGAAGATCTCGCCCTTCTTGGCGCAGGCTTCGTAGGCGACGTAGCGCTTCTCGAAATCAGAGCCGAAGGTCTCGTGCAGGTCCGGGGTCTCGTTGGAAAGGAAGAGCGTCCAGTTCTGGCGGTTCTTGAGGCGCTTCATGAACAGGTCGGGAATCCAGTTCGCCGTGTTCATGTCGTGCGTGCGGCGACGGTCGTCACCGGTGTTCTTGCGGAGCTCGAGGAAGTCCTCGATGTCGTTGTGCCAGGTCTCGAGGTAGGCGCAGCCGGAGCCGCGGCGCTTGCCGCCCTGGTTGACGGCGACGAGCTGGTCGTTGTGTAGCTTGAGGAACGGGATGATGCCCTGCGATTCGCCGTTGGTGCCCTTGATGTAAGAGCCCGTACCACGGACGGAAGTCCAGGAGCCGCCGAGACCGCCGGCCCACTTGGAGAGGAAGGCGTTCTCCGCGATGCCGCGGATCATGATGGACTCGATCGTGTCGTTGACCTGGTAGAGGTAGCAGGACGATAGCTGGCTGTGGAGCGTGCCCGAGTTGAAGAGCGTCGGAGTCGAGCTGCAGAAGCGGCGGGACTTGTAGAGTGCGTGGAGGCGGATGACCCAATCCTCGCGGCTCTTCTCTTCGCGAAGGAAGAGGCCCATCGCGACGCGCATCCAGAAGAACTGGGGCGTCTCGAGGCGGCGGGCTGGCTTCACCGTCTTGTCGATGATGAGGTAGCGGTCGTACATCGTCTGCACGCCGAGGAGCTCGAAGTCGAGGTCCGCCATCGGGTCGAGGGCGTCGGCGAGCTTGGCGAGGTTGTACTTACGAAGGTCAGGCGAGAGTCGGCCGATCGCGATACCGCGGTCGATGTAGGCGGCGAACTGCGCGCGGTGGAATTCCTTGAGCTGCGAGACGCCGTCGCGGGTGATGCTCCAGCCGAGGACTTCTTCGTAGATATAGGAGAGGCAGATGCGGGCGGCGAACTTGGCGAAGTCGGCGTCGACTTCGACGAGGCTCTTGGCGTTTAGTTCAATCGTCTTGCGCAGGTCGGCTTCGGTGATCTCGTTGAAGAGGCCGCGGCGGAGTTCGGATTCGATCTGCTCAGGAGTGCGGACGAGTTCAAGGCCGGCCCCGGCGAAGGCGATGCGCTTGCGCAGCTCGTCGCCGTTCCAGAGGTAGGTAGAACCGTCGGCATTCTTGACCAAGATCATCGACTCCTGACGGTCATCGACGATGGCCGGCTGCGCGGCGAGGTCCTCGCGGCGGCGAGCGCGGTAGGCGCGATAGAGGATGTAGTTCTGGGCGACCTTGTAGTGGCCCTGACGCATCAGCTCTTCCTGGACGAGGTCCTGGACCTCCTCGATACCGATGATCGTCTGGCCGAGGTCGGCGACGCGGCGGGTCACCGCGGAAGCCACGCGTTCACAGGGGGCGGGATCCTGCTCGAGCGAGAGGAAGGCCATGCGGACGGCGAGCGTGATCTTATTAGGGAGCCAAGGCACCACCTGGCCGTTGCGGCGCATCAGGCGGGTCGTGACGGCGAGGGTCTCAACCGGGGCAGACTCGAGGCCGCCGCGAGAGAAGAGCAGGCTCTTGGCGACGTCGTGGCGGTTATAGCGCACGAGGGCGTCTTCGATGGCCTGCAAGATAAGGCCTTCGCCGACCTGGACGCCGGACTGAGAGAGCACGCGGACGACGTCGCTGGCGACGGCGGCGACAAACTGGCGATTGGACTCGGTGAAGATGTCCTGATCCTGGCGGGAGACGAGGAGGTCCGTGAGCGCGGCGCCGACGATGTCGGCGATCTGCGCGGCGTCGAGGCCGGCGGCGGCGCCACCGGTGACGGCGGGCAGCGACTCACGCCAGTTGAAGCGGGGCTTGGCGCCGGACGGAGAGCGGACGGCATTTTTGAGGGCGATATCTTCGCGGAAGAAAGGGAGTTCGGATTTCATATTAACGAGAGTGGGAGGAAAAAGGGAGGGAGACGGAGAGGATGAGACGAAGTGAGAGATGCGTCGGCGGAGGCCGGCGCAGGTTTTTAGTGAAAGGAATTTGGTTAAGTAAGAACAGGAAACGTGCCAAACCAGGCGCAACGGGGGTAACGCCTGAATTTGTTCAGAGGGCGATCAAAGTTCGTCGTCGTTGACGGTACCGAGGGCGCCCTGCTTCTGGTATTCGGTGACGCGGCCTTCGAAGAAGTTCTGCTCCTTCTTGAGGTCCATCATCTCGGAAAGCCAAGGGAAAGGATTAGTCGTCTCAGCGACGAGCGGATCGAGGCCGCAGTTACGCAGGCGACGGTCGGCGATAAAGTCGATGTACAGTTCGAACTCCTTGGAGGAGAGGCCGAGGCCGTTGACCGGCAGGCAATCGCGGATGAACTCCTTCTCGAGCGTCACGGCGGTGGCCATGAGCTGGCGGAGTTCTTCCTTGAAGGCGGGCGTCCAGACGTCGGGGTTCTCCTTCACCAGTTCAGCGAGCAGGTTGCGGAAGAGGTCGATGTGGTTGGATTCGTCGCGCAGCGTGTAGCGGAACATCTGACCGATACCCGGGAACTTGTTCTGGCGGGCGAGGGAGAGCACCATGCCGAAGAGGCCGTAGAACTGGGTGCCTTCCATGCACTGCCCGAAGAGGAAGATGTTATGGGCGAGGGCCTGCTTGTCCTCGAGCTTGGTGAGGTCGAGCTTGCGGCGCAGCGCGCGGGAATTGTTGACGACGAAGGCGGCCTTGTTGGCGATCGTCGGGATGTCTTCGAACATCGCCTCGCACTCGTGCGGGTTGATGCCGAGCGAGGAGATCATGTAGACGAGCGAGTCGGCGTGAATGTTCTCCTCGTGGGCGTGGCGGCCCAGGACGAGCTTGAGCTCGGGGGCGGTAACGACTTCGCGGACGACGTGGATGATGTTATCGCCGACGATACCTTCGGCGGCGGAGAAATAGCCGATGGCCATCTTGACAATCCACCGGTCGATCTCGCTGATCTGGCCGGTCTGGTCGCGCCACTGTTCGCAGTCCTTCTGCATCGGGATATCCTCGGGCTCCCAATGGTTGTTCTTCATCGTCTTGTAGAGATCGTACGCCCACTGGTACTTCAGCGGGAGGATGTTGAAGAACATCGTCTCGCGACCGTTGATGACGCGCTTGTTGGCGAAGGCTTCCTCGGCTTTGGTCTTATCGAGGATGAAGGTTTTTTGACCTACTTTGATGGTGATGGTTTCCATGGATGGAGAGTGGGGAAAAGGGCTTAGTTAGAGGCCGGGAAGGCCGCTAGGTGATTGGTATGTCGGGAAGTAAATTACTAGATGTAGTGGCTGCAAATTTATTTCACCACTAGATGTAGTGTTTTTACGCAAGGCACTGACATTTCGCTACTTAGGTAAAAAACTTTATTCACAATTGGGGTTTTTGACGAAAATTTGATGAGTCAGCACGGTTAGGGTGAATCCCCCAACAAAATCGGGGGCAGGACGGCTCGGCAAACGTCAGTTATTGGTGTTGCTCACGGTGTTCACTGGGCCGGCGGTGGGCCGAGATTGCGGAGGTCTCTCCCCTGCCCCACTTTCATCCCATGAACACGGGCCCCTCGACCGACTCCCAGGCCAGTAAACGCAGCCAAGGCTTCTTCGCTGCCAGCTGGACGCCGGAAGCGCTGGCACTGCGCGGATGGCGCGGAGGCCTCAAAGCCGGCTGGCGCGTGATCGCCACGACCTGGTACGGCGTATTCGATAATCGCCTACCGCAGCAGTCCGCTGCGCTCACCTATTATACGCTGATGTCGCTGGGGCCGCTGCTCGCGCTCGCGCTCACCGTCTCCGGTTTCATCCTCTCGCGCGCCGGCGCGCAGGCGGACAATCCGGCGAAGCGCGCAATTGTCGCCGCCGTCGAATACGTCGCACCGCAGGTTGTCGCGCAGGCCGGTAAAGCCGGCCAAGTCGTGACCCTCCGCGAGAT
>Ga0209297_1000535_pt1 | contig 24110 bp, 8 predicted proteins | sample S_130805_MF_Meta_FD_187322 | JGI IMG/M metagenome (GOLD analysis project Ga0209297, IMG submission 187322) | Freshwater microbial communities from Lake Simoncouche, Canada to study carbon cycling - S_130805_MF_MetaG (SPAdes) (version 2) | ecosystem: Environmental > Aquatic > Freshwater > Lake ...
CAAATGTAACCATATATAATCCAACACTTAATGTTAGTCCTTCAAATGCCTATTTGGGATTTATGGCCGCAACAATTAGCTCAGTTAATTCAACTTGGAATGGCTGTGTTACTGGTGTTAGACAATTAAATGGCTTAGGTAATACTGAAAATTATAATCAGCCAATTGTTAATCCACAATTAATTCCACATTCAATTGTTAAAGGAGCACCAGGTATTTTTTGGGCCGTAGATGCTTTATTTAATGGAGCAAACATAACTGGTTTTAATATTTATAAAGGAACTTGGAATGGGCTAAATGATATTACTTGGGCTAATAATTTTGCTGTAAACCCTCCTTTTAATACTTCTTATAATGGCACACCTCAAGTAGGAGATTATAATATTGCTTTCGATCCTTCTGGTACTTTTGGTTGGATGAGTTTTCTTGGTCATGTTTCCCCAGGCCCTTTAAATTATGCATATTATCCCGTTTTATATAAGACCATCAATGGAGGTGCAACATGGACTGGACCAATACAAGTAGACTTAACACAATTTAGTTGTTTAGCTTCAAATATGACTTCCCCAAATGTTCCTACAACAAATTTTGAACATGATTTAACTGTTGATGTAAACGGTAATCCTCATATATTAACCACACTATGTAATGGAACTAATGTCTATAGTTTATTATATACTTCATGGCACCACATGTTCGATATTACTTTAAAAAATGGCTTATGGGCTGCTTTTGATATTGCAAACGTAAATGCAGGAAGAGGCAATTGGGGGGTAGCTCCTAATGCTGTATCTATGGATATGGCTCCTCAAATTTCAAGAACATCTGATGGAACCAAAATTTTTTATTCTTGGACCGATAATTCAATTTATTCTTTGGGTTTAGCAAATCAATCTCCAAATTTATTTTCACGTTCGTACAATGTTTCAAATAATACTTGGACAGGAATTAAAGATTTTTCGTCTTGTAACATTAGCACAGCTGGTAAAATTATTTTTCCACATATAGCAACAGAGGTTTTAGAGCCTGTAGCAAATACTTATCAAATGGCTTCGGTTTATGCTGAATTTTCAACTGTTGCTAATGATCCAGCTCTAATTTCAAATTTCAATTTTTTAAATAACACTACTTTTTCTTCAACAGATTATACTTTTTCTCCACCTGCCCTTGTTGTTTCTATACTTCAAGGTAGCAATTTATTATTATGTCCAAATAGTACTCTTATTGCTACAGTTAGTGGACCTCCAGGCCAATCTCTGTGGAGTAATGGCGCTACCACAAATACATTGGCAATATCAAGTGGAACCATAAGTTTATACACCGTTACTGCTCAAGTAAATTGTAATGTAGGAACGGCATCCATCTCTGTAACTAATTTAACATTAAATGCATCGGCACAAAGTCCATCAGTGTGTTCTGGGAATTCAATTACATTATCAGTTACCGGAAATGCTAATGCATACACTTGGAATCCGGGCTCATTAACAGGTTCAAATGTATTGGTAAACAATATAACTAATCCTATTTATACGATTACAGCAAACGGAAGTGGAGGCTGTTCAAGCAGCAGCACCTTAGGAATAAATATTTTACCATTACCTGTAATTAGTATGAGTAGTGGCAGTATTTGTCTTGGACAAAGTTATACTCTTTCGCCAATTGGAGCCAGTAGTTATACCTTCTCATCAGGTTCAGCAGTTGTTTCCCCTTCAATTACTAGCTCATATTCTGTAATCGGAACAAGTAGTTTAGGTTGTTTATCTGCCTCATTAGCCGTTTCATCAGTAACAGTAAATTCATTACCAATTTTAACTGCTTTAAGTAGCAAGTCTGTTATTTGTATAGGAGAAACAATTATTTTATCTGCTACTGGCGCAAATTCTTATTCATGGAATGCGGTTGCAGGTAATTCTAGTATTTCTGTTTCTCCTACCTTATCAACAACTTTTTCGGTGAGCGGGTCTGACGCTAATTTATGTGTTGGCTCACAAACAACTTTTGTAAATGTAAATCCATTACCTATTATTACCATTGTAGGAACGAGATCTTTAATTTGTAAAGGAGAAAAAAATACATTACAGGCAAGTGGCGCATCCAATTATACCTGGACAACAAGCCCTCCATCATACTCTTCTTCGGTCTTAATATCTCCAACTATAACTACTACGTATACTTTGTCTGGAATTAATTCTTTTAGTTGTGCAAACACTGCAACTTATACACAAGTTGTTTCTAACTGTATTGGAATAAACAAAATAAACGATAATAATATAGGCATAACAATTTATCCTAACCCAAATAATGGTGAGTTTACAGTTGAGTTTTTAAAAAGTGATAATTTTTTTATAGAAATAACTAATCTATTAGGACAAATCATTAAAACACAAAAAGCAGAATTGATTAATCAAATAAATATAAATTTATTTGAAAAAGGTATTTATTTTATCAATGTAATCGAAAATAATCAATCTGTTTATAGAAGCCGAATTATTAAAGAATAATGATGCCTTATTAATACGGAATATTCGCTATATTATATAATTCAAGACAGTTAGCAAAAACCAAATTAAGTTTTTTTTTAAAAACTGTGCTTTCGATTCTAGAGGAAGTTATTAATATAAAACGCAATTGCCTTTTGCAATGATGTAGTTCTCTAAATTCTTTAACACCAATTAATTTTTAAAGTCTATCAAAGTCATCTGCAAATTATTGTCTACTTTATAAGCCCAAAAATAGAGAAGCTTTCATTATCACCCATTAAACAGATTTTAAAATACCTCATTAAAGGTATTGTTTAGAATTATTCTTAATAAGAATATTGTATTGTAAATTTCTATCATAAATTCAACATGAAAAAGGGTTATATATTTTTCGCAGTTTTAAACATAACTTCATTTTCAATTTTATTTGCGCAAAAAAACGACACAACAAAAGCTGTAAATCTTTCAGAAGTAATAATAAATGAACATCAGGCATTAGCTGAGATGGAATTTATGCCTGCAATAAAAGATAATGTTATTTATGCAGGAAAAAAAACAGCAGTAATTCAGTTGGATAAAATAAACGCAGACCTAAGTTCAAATAACACGCGTCAGGTTTTTGCAAAAGTACCAGGAATAAGTATTTGGGAAAATGATGGTTCAGGAATTCAGGCAGGAATAGCATCAAGAGGGTTAAGTCCGAATCGCTCATGGGAATTTAATGTTAGGCAAAATGGATATGATATTAGTTCGGAGGTTTTTGGATACCCCGAAAACTATTATACTCCTCCAATGGAAGCAATGAGAAAAATTGAAGTAATACGTGGATCAGCTTCTTTACAATACGGACCACAATTTGGAGGAGTGCTCAATTATCAAATAAAAAAAGGAAATCCAAACAAGCCAATATCCTTTGAGGCACAACAAACCCTTGGGTCTTACGGTTTATTCAATACCTACATGGCAATTGGGGGAACCCACAAAAAGTTTTCCTATTATGGATTCATTCATCATCGTACAGCCGAAGGATGGCGAAACAACAGTCGTTACAGTATTTACACAGGATATTTTGCAGCAAATTATCAACTAACAAAAAAAATAAATATCGAAGGAGAATATACGAATATGAATTACAAAAGTCAGCAGCCAGGGGGCCTTTCAGATGAGCAGTATACTAATAATCATCGGCAATCATTTAGAGAAAGAAATTGGTTTGGTGCACCTTTCAATGTCGCATCGCTCACTATTAAATATAATATTTCTCAATCAGTAAATTTACAAATCAAATCATTTGCAACCATTGCTGAACGAAATAGCGTTGGATTCACCAAATCCATTACTTTAAAAGATAGTGTTAATCCAAAAACTCTTGAATACAATGCAAGGCAAGTGGATAGGGATAATTACAAAAATTATGGAACAGAATTACGATCATCTGTTAAATATAAATTCTTTGGGAACGAACATATTTTTGCTGGAGGAATTAGGTTATACCGTGGAAGCACCATAAGAAATCAACTTGGTATAGGAACAACAGGCATTGATTTTGATTTATCGCTAATTAATCCGAATTATGAACGCTCATTGGAATTTGAAACAACTAACTATGCTGCCTTTGCCGAAAATATTTTTCAAATCGGAAAGCGGCTGAAAATAGTTCCGGGCATTCGTTTTGATTATATTGAAAATAAAACGGAGGGGTATATCAATACTTCGCATTTAGTTATGCTTAATTCAAATAAAAGAGTTCGCCAACTCTTACTTTACGGAATCGGAAGCGAATTTAAAATTACTGAAAAAATAAATCTGTATGGTAATTACTCTCTTGCATATCGGCCTGTCACATTTTCAGAACTTACGCCCTCAGCCACCACAGAAATTATTGATCCAAATTTAAAAGATGCCACTGGTTTTAATGCTGATTTTGGATTCAAAGGAACTGTAAAAAACTATTTGAACTTTGATGTTGGCCTGTTTTATTTATTTTATGACAACCGAATCGGAACGCTGAGTCAAAATGGCGGAACACTCAAAACAAATATTGGCACATCGGTAAGTAAAGGCATTGAATCATATGTTGAAATAGATGTTGTAAAAATTTTAACAGAGAAATCAAAAATGGGTAGTGTCAGCATTTTTGCTTCCAATTCTTTTATTGATGCTAATTATGTAAAGTGGAATAATCCTTCCCTTAACCTCGACCCAACTAAATCTATTGAAGATAAGCGAGTGGAAAATGCACCACAATTTATTAATCGCTTTGGAGCAACTTACTATTTGAAAGGATTTTCTGCAACATTTCAACTTAACAGTATTGGAGATGTATTTACTGATGCAGCAAATACAGAAACACCAAATGCAGCAGGAACAATTGGAAAACTATCTGGCTATGAGATAATGGACGCGTCGCTTTCCTATAGATTTATGGTACGCTATAACCTAAAAGCTGGTGTAAATAATATTACAGATGAAAAATATGCAACTCGCAGAGCAGGCGGTTACCCTGGGCCTGGTATTATGCCTGGAAACGGCAGAACTATTTTTGTGAGTATCGGCGCATCTTTCTAAAGCCATAAGGAGTATCTAATAAATGGGGAACACTCAGTTAATTTGTTTGATTAAAAATTTGTAAAAAACTATTTTCGATGTTTTTGGCTTAGAAGCTATGTAATTCATATAGAATATGTTTGACTATTTCATCATACAAATTTTACATTAAATATTGATTTAAAGTATAATAGTAAATAATTAGTTTTTAAAATTTTGTCATTTGATTTTAAACAAAAACCAATTTATTAAGATGATTTTTTGAATTATTTAATATTATATTTTTAAAATTATATCTAACTTTGAAAATGTTAAGGATGTGAATTTTCACGGCAAACATAAAAACAATTTATGAAAAAACTAATTTTGTCTATTTTACTTTTATCTGTAGAGATAAATGCTCAAAACAAATTTCAAACTGAAACTGATGGGGCTTCAGAATTAAGAGGTCTAATAAATACCTCTGATGCTTATTTTTTATCAGTTGACTACACTTCAGTTATCGAATTTAGATCAGGTATTGGTGAATACGTAGATTTTTATCCTTCAGAGTTTAAAAATTTAAACACAAATTCTGTAACAAAGGGACTTAAAATTCTTATGAAAGTATTGATTCCATCTATTGGTTTAGATGGAAAAAGTACAAATACAGCCTTATTTAGATCAATTATGCTTGATGATTCTGAGGTTAAATTATTTATTTCTTTTCTTGAGAAATATGTTGGTCCAAAAGTCGGAAATGCAGATAAAAAAGACCTAAAAATGTATGAAACCACAATTAAATTTAAAGAAATGATTTTTACTTATGCAAGTGAAGGAAAAACAGAAAGAATAACAATGTATGCTAGAAATTATGGTGTAACTGGGAGAGAAAAAGGAGAAACATTTATTGAGTTTTGGACAGAATCTCAAGTTGATAAAGTGAAAGTTTTAATTGATGTTCTGAAGAAAAAAATTTAATTCGGAAGATAAAAAATCAATCTTTTTATTTTATAATTTAAAGCGAAAACCCCTAAAGTAATTTTAGGGGTTTTTCTTTTGTGTTATTTAGAATTTAACACTTGACTATATTTAATATAGGGTTAATATTAAGGATTATTCTATTCGACTTTGAAATAGATGGCTAATAATGGACTAAAAGAAATAAAAAAAAACCGCAAAACTTATTTATAATGAGTTTGCGGTTTGATTTTGTGCGGATGAAGGGACTCGAACCCCCACGCCGTGAAGCGCCAGATCCTAAGTCTGGTGCGGCTGCCAATTACGCCACATCCGCAATTTTATTAATCAAATGTACAATTAATTTACTGGTTTTCAAATAATACTTTTTTAATAATTAATAAATTTTTAGCGCTGATTTATTATATTTCTAGCAGGTGCAATACTTGTAACAGGTGCGATTCCTAATAATTGAGGGGTACACATTGGAAGTACTTTTTTCACTTCGGCATAATTTGGATTAATTAGTAAAGCTCTTTCCCAAGCATTTTTAGCCAATGCATATCGTTGAGTATTAAAATAGGCACCACCTAAATTATACCATGCTTCAGGATCACCAGGAGATAAAATAGCCCATTTATTATATGCTATTGCGGCCGAATCCATTCTGCCACGATTAAAAGCCATAGCCCCTCTTTGTTTTAAATCGTTTGCAAAAACTTGGTAATAATTTCTTAAATATGGATTATTTGGATATAAACGTTCTGCGTTTTTCCAATAATACAATGCTTCAAAATCTTTTCTTAATTTAAAAAATGCTAATCCCAAATTTAAATATCCATTCACGTATCTAGGATGTAAATCAACAGCATGAGTCAAAAATCCAATGCCTTTATATAATGCGGTTTCGCGTTTATTTTTATAACCTGTTGGGCTAAAAGGACCACCCTTTTTTACTTCTTCATCAGTTATATGCAAAGTTCCATTATAATCATTGTAACGAGTAGAATCCTGGCCTACTACCTGAACCCCAGTAACCTCTTTAGTATCTGCTAAATCTACCCAACGAGCGCCTGCATTACCTAATACTAAAACTGAATTTGGCATTGTGTTTACATCTTTTAAAAATAACGTCACATCATTTTTCCAATCCCAATTTCGCTCCCAAGTTTTACAGCCAAATAAAAATGTAATGACTAAAACAATTGCCATTAAAGACACTTTTTTTAAATTAAAATTAAATAAAGATAGTTTATCAAAACCTTTTAATATTAAATAGGCTGCACCAATACAAAATCCGATAGATGAGTGAAAAATTAAACGTTCGCCCATAGTGGCTCCAATATCCATCAATACGTTACCAATCATTAATGCAAATACAATGTATGTTAATAATGCAAAACCTAATATATGTTTCTTAAGTGTATAATGGATGGCGGCAATTACTAAACCAATGTGGAGTATAATAGAGATAATGAAATCCCAACTAGTAAAATGCCTGTATTCAATTGTATTATAGGAATAGTCAGATGATAAGGGGTGAGGGAAGCATTGCAACCAAAAATATTTTAGTAACACATAACCTTTAGTTGCAAAACGCTCTTCGCCATTAGCTAATAAATAAGGATTATTTAAAATTTCGGTATCAGGCACACCTGGTTTTAATTTTACAGCAACTAAACGCATGGCTAAATAAAACAACATCACAAAATAAAACCAGCTCATTAATTTATGGAAGTTGTTCTTTTTGTTTGACCCCATCATAAAAATTCCAACTAAAATAAATAAGAATGGAAACAACCAAAAAGACCTAATAGGTTTCGCTCCTGGTGCAGCGTGAATATCAAAATCACGTTTTAAATATAGCATCATAAATGCACAAAAAACAAAAGCTAAACCAACGTATAATGTTTGTTTAAATTCTTTGGTTTGGAAAAACGTTTTAATTTCGAAATCATTTTCGGTAAATGTGTAAACAGCTAATGGTATTAAAATTAGGAGTGTAACAGCATATTCTTTTGATAAAAGTGCAAGTAAAAATAGAACAGAGGCCCAAAATAAATCGAGAGGCTTTTTAGTCTCAATAAATTTAAAGCTATACAGAAAAGTAAGTGAAAGAAAAATTAATGAAAAAATTTCGTCCCTACTTTTTACATTGGCAATAGCTTCTGAGTGAATTGGATGCATGGTAAATAGCAAGGCAGCTAAAAAAGCCAAATCTTGATTGGTACGAAAAAAATACCGGGCAAAAACTAAATATAAAAACATGCAACCCAAAGCAAATGTCCAGATATTATTAAAGTGTCGAACATCAGCTCTGTATACTTGGCAATCTACTTCGTTGTGAATTCCATCAATATTCAAATCTTCGTCTGAATCGTTTTTAAAGTTTTTATTTAAGTCCCAACAACTATAACACTCTTCGCCCTGAGCCAAACCATCACCATTTTTGTCCACAAAGTCGTTGTATTCATAATTTGTTTCGGGTCTTCCACATGGAGAAGTATAATTAACCATGTCTTTGTCTAATACGCCATTTTTATTAGAATCCTCAACCTTCATGTATAAGCCGGTTCGGTAATTACCCATAAATTGTTGCTCTATGGCAAAACTCACAACCGAAAGTGGACGATATCTACCACCTGCTAATTGATCAGTAGCACACATTCTACGATAAAAACTTTCGTATGCATCATGAGTCATGATATCTTTTATACCTCTAATTCCTTTAATTACATGGTCGTTTTGATGAATAATAATACCATCATCTAAGGCATATTCTCCATTAATAGAAGTTATATAAAACGTAAATCCAACAATGCCAATAATAATCATGGCAATTTTTTGGTTTAAAAAAGTAAAATACTTAAAGGTTTGGCTTAGTTCAGGAAATGTTGGTGTTTTTAAGAACGAATTCGTTGATTTATTAGTTGACTTATATGTAACACCTGATTGCGTTTTATCAGTTGTTTTGGTCTTAATTGTTTTTGCCATAATTTAAAATTAGTCGCAAATTACAAATATATTATCAAATAAATTATTATTGTTAATTTTTTTTAACGATATATAATAATTTTACTTAATTTGCTTATTGAAAATGCACAAAAAACGTTTAAGTTTTTGGTTTTTTAGTATTGGTATTTTAATAATACTAAGTTCATTTTTTATAAATTATCAATATACTTTATCCCAAAAAGAGGTAGTTACAAAAACAGAAGATTGTATCTCAAAAAAGGTAATAAAAACTCAAAAATCAATTCAATTAATCAAAGAAATTTTTACAACTAAAGAGAGAGAAACCCTAATTAATTTATACGAAAAAGAAAAAATAGGTATTTATATATTTCAAAAAGACAGTTTAAAATTTTGGAATAATGCTGAAATTCCATTTAAAGAAAAACCAGATGAATTTATTAAAGATATTGGTTTCGTAAAATTAAATCATGGTTATTATTTGTATGTTAAATTAATAAAAAACACAACTACTATTTTAGGATTATGTTTAATCAAACCCATTTATGAAATTCAGAATAATTACCTAACAAATAATTTTTCAGACTGGCTTAATTTACCTAATAATATAGATATTGATCAAAGTTCAAAATCTTTATTTCAAATTAAATATTTAAATACAACTTTATTTTCTTTAAAAATTACCGAATTGTTTTATCCCAAAAGTTGGATTGAAGATTTATGTTTTCTAATCTTTTTTTGCGGTTTCTCGATGATTCTATTATCATTTATTTTAATATTAAAACAAGTTGAGGGGAAATATTTATCTGTATTGGCAATTAGTTTTTTATTAATAGTTAGGTTTGTTATGGTTAGATATCATTGGCCAAATTTTAATTATAACAGTGCTTTTTATGATTTTAAAACTTTTATTAATAATCATTCATATTTCAATTCATTTTTGGGTGATATTTTATTAAATGCAAGTGTTTCGTTATTTATTTCGATAGTTATTTATTTTTATTTAAACCGATTAATTCAAAATAAAATTGGACAACTTTTTTTATTGGGTTTAATTAATTTAAGTATACTTTATCAATTCAATAATACATTGGTTAGCTTAGGCAGTAATACTGATTTAAATTTCGATTTATTAAATATTTTAAATTTAAAATGGCCAGTATTTATCGGATTAACTTCCATTCTTGCTTATTCAACAGGCTTATTTATATTAATTCGTAAAACACTTAAATTATTTGATGGTCAATTCGTCTCAGATGCGGCTTGGTTTGTTTTTATGAATTTGATTATTTGTTTTATACTTCAAATCATTTCTAATTCTCAAAATTATTTTGAAAATTATTGGATGTTAATTTTTTCTTCAGCATTTTTTTACTTAAATAAACTTAAACATCACAACTTAGCTTTAGGTTTAGTGATAAATATTTTTTTAATTTCATTAATATCTTCAATTATTTTAAATACCTATATTTCAAAAAATTATAACCAAGAATTAAATGTTTTATCAATAAAACTAAGTGAAAAAACAGATGCTACTTTAGAGAGAGAATTTAAAGATGTTATTATCAAAATTAATCTCGATCAAAGCGTTAATAATTTACTATCTATTTTACCGAATTCAGAAAAAGAATTAGAACAGCTTTTGAAACAAAAATATTTTGCAGGGTATTTTAATAGATATGACGTTTATTTTTCCTTATTTGATGAAAATTGCCACCCATTGCTTCCTGTTAAACAAGCCGTCTTTTTAAATGAAGGTTTTTTTCAAGATCAAATTGTTTATCAGTCGGATTCAACGGTGGTTAAAGGATTATTTTTTGTAAAGAATTATCAGAGAAATTCAAGATACATAGGCAAAATAAATATTAATGATAAAAAACTATATGTATTGTTTGAACCAAAACAAATCGCTGAAATTGGGAGTTTTCATGATTTATTACTTGATCAGTCGCAACAAAAACAACAAAAATTAAAAAACTTAAGTTATGCAATTTATCGTGCAGGAGAAAAAGTAAAACAATTTGGCGAATTTAATTTTCCATATTCTACAACCGATTCTCTTGCCATAACCAATTCAAATAAAAATTTTTTATTTCATTTTATAAAGCCAAATCAATCAACAGAAATTATTATTTGCCAAAAAATTAAAACCTGGACTAATCACTTTACTTACAACTCCTATTTATTTTTATTTTTTTCATTTGCGACTTATTTCCTTTATTTTATTTACTCTATATTATTTACTAAATATTTTGAAACATCATCTTTAACTCGCAGAATTCAGATCGCTATCGTTCTTTTATTAATATTATCAATGTCTGCGGTTAGTTATACTTCTGCTAAACAATTAATCAGGCAATCTGAAGCCGACAATAAAAAGCAATTACGCGAAAAAACAGAAATAATTATTAATGAATTATCTAATCAATTTGAAGCCTCTGTTTTATTTGATAATTCGCAATATGAACTAGTAAATTTAAAATTAAAAGAATACGCTCGTTTTTTTAATACAGATATTAGTTTATTTGATAAATATGGGTTATTATTTAATACGAGTCAGCCTAAATTATACGACTTAGGTTTATCATCAAATTTAGCCAACCCATATGCTTATTGGAATTTAAAGGAAAGGCAATTATCTTCAATTAATGTTTTTGAAAAAGCCGGATCTTTAACTTATTTATCAAGTTATTCTCCCGTTTTTAATACTAAAAATGATTTGTTGGGCTTTATTAATTTACCTTATTTTGCCAAACAAAGTGATTTAACAAACGATTTGTCGCAAATTATTAGCGCATTAATAAATGTTTATGTTATTTTATTTGTGATGAGTATTTTGGCAGGATTAATCTTGTCAGGTTATATTACCAAACCTTTAAGGTTGATAAAAAATCAAATAGCAAGCATTAGTTTAGGTAAACAAAATGAAAAAATTAATTGGCAAAGTAACGACGAAATTGGACGGCTAGTTTTTGAATATAATTTAATGATATCGAAATTAGAACAGAGTGTTAATTTATTGGCTCAGGGTGAAAGAGAAATTGCTTGGCGAGAAATGGCAAAGCAGGTAGCTCACGAAATCAATAATCCATTAACTCCTATGAAACTTAATTTGCAATATTTACAGCAATTAATGCTTCATCATCCCGAAGATTTTAAGATTAAATTCGAAAAATCTATCCAAGGAATAATTGATCAAATAGATTCTCTTTCAGCAATTGCTGGCGAATTTAGTAATTTTGCTAAGTTGCCTGCTACTCAAATTCAGAATGTTAATTTATCGGAGATTATTGAGGCTTCAGTATTACTTTTCGCAAACACAAAGCGCATTATTATTGAAAACAAAATAAAAGAGAAAACTATTTTTGTTAAAGGAGATAAAGATCAATGCTTACGAATATTTAATAATGTATTAAAAAATGCAATTGAATCGCTTGATGGGCAAAACAATCCTAAAATTGAATTAAATGCTACATTTCAGTCAAACCATGTTATCATTCAAATAGCTGATAATGGAGCTGGCATCTCAGAAGAACTAAAACCTAACATCTTTAAGCCGAATTTTACAACTAAAACTTCGGGTACTGGCTTAGGATTAGCTATAGTGAAGAGAACTATTCAAGGTTTTGATGGCAATGTTTGGTTTGAATCTAAACTTGGATTAGGAAGTACATTTTATTTAGAATTTAAAATTGTGAATAAATAGAAGTGACAACTAATTGGTTTAAAAAAATTAAAGGGTATTAAAAGTAATTATGTTTTCTTTGTTTTTCATGAAATATGCTATTTTTTCCTTTTTTTCGCATTAAAATGCCGATAATTGATGATATTTGACATAAAATCGATCAAAATCACAATAAATTTAAATCACCTTTCTGTAAAAATTAACTAATTATACCACAAAAATTAGTAGTATATTCGTCGTCCTTAATACATTAAATAAAATTATGGCAAAATTTAGAAAAGAGGATGCATTAAATTACCATTCTCAGGGTAGGCCCGGCAAAATTGAAGTTATTCCAACAAAACCTTATAGTACCCCATTTGATTTAACTTTGGCTTATTCACCTGGGGTAGCAGAGCCTTGTTTGGAGATCGAAAAAAATCCAGAAGATGCTTATAAATATACAGCTAAAGGTAATTTGGTAGCTGTTATTTCTAATGGAACCGCTGTTTTAGGTTTAGGAAATATTGGTGCTTTGGCCTCAAAACCAGTAATGGAGGGAAAAGGCTTACTGTTTAAAATTTTTGCAGATATTGATGTGTTTGATATTGAAATAGATACCACTAATATCGATGAATTTGTGAATACAGTAAAAAATATTGCTCCTACTTTTGGTGGAATTAATTTGGAAGACATTAAGGCGCCCGAGTGTTTTGAAATTGAACGGCGATTAAAAGAATTATTAGACATTCCTTTAATGCACGACGATCAGCATGGAACCGCAATAATTAGTGCAGCTGGTTTATTAAATGCTATTGAACTTTCAGGTAAAAAAATATCACAAGTAAAATTGGTAATAAATGGAGCTGGGGCTTCAGCTAATTCTTGTGCTAAAATGTATATTGCCATTGGTGTAAAAAAAGAAAATATTTTAATGCTTGATAGCAAAGGTGTTATTCATAAAGGAAGACATGATTTAGATGAGTATAAATCTTTTTTTGCTTCTGATAAAACTGATAAAAACACATTAGCCGAAGCCATTAAAGGAGCCGATGTATTCGTGGGTTTATCAAAAGGAAACATACTAAATCAAGAGCTTATTCGCAGCATGAACAAAAATTGTGTGGTTTTTGCGCTGGCAAATCCAACACCCGAAATATCATATGAAGATGCAATAGCCGCCCGCCCTGATATTATTGTTGCAACAGGTAGAAGCGATAACCCTAATCAAGTAAATAATGTATTAGGATTTCCGTTTATTTTTAGAGGGGCGATGGATGTTCGCGCTACTTGTATTAATGAAGAAATGAAATTGGCGGCTACTCTTGCAATTTCGGCCTTAACTAAAGAGCCGGTGCCAGATTATGTTAATTTAGCCTATGGTTCAAAAAATTTAAGTTTTGGTAATGATTATATAATTCCAAAACCTATCGATAATCGTTTAATATCTACAGTGTCATCAGCTGTTGCTAAAGCAGCCATCGAAAGCGGAGTGGCTAAACGCAAAATAACTGATTGGGATGCTTATCGTTTAGAATTAGATAATCGCTTGGGTAAGGATAACAAGTTAATGAGAAGCCTTACCAATAAGGCAAAAAGTAACCCTAAACGAGTAGTATTTTCTGAAGCAGACGCCTATAAAATTTTAAAAGCAGCTGAAGTGGCAAGAGATGAAGGTGTTGCTAAACCTATATTATTAGGCAATAGAGAGCGTATTTCAAAAATTGCTGAAGAAAATTTTATTGATTTGACCGATATGCAAATTATTGATCCATTGATTGAAGAAGAGCAAATGCGCGATGAATTTGGTGAAATATTGTGGCACAAGAGAAAACGAAGAGGTCTCACGCAATACGATGCTAGAAAATTAATGCGCGATAGAAATTATTTTGGTGCCATGATGGTAGAAAATGGATTAGCAGATGCGATGATAAGTGGATTAACCAGAAAATACGGACAACCAATTAAATCTGCTTTAGAAGTGATAGATACCTTGCCAGGAGTAAGTAAAGTGGCAGGTTTGTATATAATGGTGACTAAAAAAGGCCCTTATTTTTTCGCAGATACTACCATGAATGCTGACCCAACTGCAGAAGAATTAGCTGATATTGCCATTTTAACTGCAAATACTGTAAAACAATACAATATTGTTCCTCGAATTGCAATGCTTTCCTATTCTAATTTTGGTTCGGCTCAAGGCGAAGTGCCTGATAAAGTTTCGAAAGCAGTAAGTATCTTGCACAAAAATTATCCAGGATTAATCGTTGATGGAGATATTCAAGCTAATTTTGCAATTAACAACAATTTACTAAAAGAACAATTCCCTTTTAGCAACCTTGCTGATAAGGATGTGAACACTTTTATTTTTCCAAATTTAGCTTCGGGAAATATTTCCTATAAGTTGATGCAAGAATTGGGAGGTGCCGAGGCTATTGGCCCTGTATTAATGGGTTTGAATAAGCCCGTTCATGTTCTGCAATTAGGAAGTAGTGTTCGTGAAATTGTAAATATGATTATTATTGCTGTAGTTGATGCACAAAATAAAAAGTAGATAATCACATGTCTATAATTAATTATATAAAGGGCTTTATTGCTTCAAAAAATCCTGCTTTTATTGTTATTGAAGCAAATGGCATAGGGTATGGCTTATATGTTTCGTTGAACACTTATTCTAAATTAGCTAATCAAACCGAAGGCCAATTATACATTGAAAGCGTTTATATTCGTGATGATAATCCTCGTTTTTATGGTTTTGCAGATGAAGAAGAACGAGAACTTTTTCGAAAGTTAATTTCGGTGAGTGGAGTAGGAGGAGGAAGCGCCTTGTTGATGTTATCGAGCTTGAATGCATCCGAAATTTCTGGAGCTATAAATACAGCAAATGTAGCCTTATTAAAAAGTATAAAAGGCATTGGAGATAAAACGGCTCAGCGCATTGTGGTTGATCTAAAAGGCAAAATGGGTAAACATGAAGGTGGTATTTCTCAAATTTTAACAACTACATACAATAAAAATAGAGACGAAGCGTTAAAGGCTTTGGTGACATTAGGTTTTCCTAAAGTTTCTGCTGAAAAAGCGCTCGAAAAAGCAATTAAACAGCAAGGGATGCTTACCGAAAATGTTGAATTATTAATTAAAGCGGCGTTAAAGAATTTTTAGCCATCCTGTTTGAAAGCTAATGGAATTATAAATTTTGTATTTGTTACAAGTGCATCTGCTTGCTTAATGGGCATTGTTGTAAAGCCTAAAAGCTTTCAAAAAGAGGAACTTAATTTAGATTATTTTAATTCTAAACCTGTTTTAACGCTCGACACCCCAAAAGTAAAAGAACCATTACACTTTAATTTTAACGATAACAAAAATCTTAATCCGCTTACTCAACCAAATTCTAACCTCTATCTTCAAAATCCTGAAAATATAAAAACGGATTTAATCTTTGATCCAAAAACAGGAAATTATAACATTAAACAAAAAGTAGGTAATTCTGATTATCGCCCAGAAACATATTTAAACTTAAAAGAGTACAAGGAGTATGTATTTAAAAAACAAATGCGTGAATATTTTCGTTCGAGATTAAAAGCTGATGAATTAAACGAAAACCCTCGAAAAGGAATAATTCCCCCATTAAAAGTAAATAGCGAATTATTTGATCGAATTTTTGGTGGCAATACCATAGATATAAAGCCAACGGGTATGGCAGAATTAGTATTCGGTTTAAATACTACTAAACAACTTAACCCTATTATTCCGCAAAGCCAGCAAAAAATTACCAATTTCGATTTTAACATGCGTATTCAGTTAAATTTAATCGGAAAAATTGGCGATAAATTAAAAATCACAACAAATTATAATACTGAGGCTTCTTTTGATTGGGAAAATCAAGTGAAAATGGATTATACTGGGTATGAAGATGAAATTCTTAAAAAAATTGAAGCAGGAAATGTAACTCTTCCATTAAATAGTTCTTTAATTTCTGGAAGTCAAACGCTTTTCGGATTAAAAACTGAATTACAGTTTGGTAAATTAAAAGCAACTACTGTTTTTTCTCAACAAAAAGGTAAAAAACAAGAAATTACAGTGCAAGGTGGAGCACAAACTACACCATTTAATTTGTCAGCCGATAATTATGAACAAAACAAACATTATTTTTTAGGCCATTATTTTCTTAAAAATTATGATAAATGGATGAATACTTTGCCAGTTATTTCTACACCAATTATTATAACCAAAGTCGAAATTTATTTATTAGGTATTAATGGAAGTGCTGAACAAACTCGAAATATAGTTGCTTTCGAAGATTTGGGCGAAGATTTAAGCGAAGTTGAACTAAGTATGAAAGACCCCATATTAATTTCCCCTTCTAATTTTGCCATTGCAGATAATATAGCGAATGATGATTTGCCAACTAATAAAGCAAATAATTTATATCAAATTATGACCGATACACTTTCTGGTTTGTTGAAAAACAGAAATATAGATGAAGTATCTGGTATCCTATCTTCTCCCAGCGCGGCTAATATTATAAATCAAAATAATGACGGAGGCGCTTATATGTTGGGTAGCCGAGATTATAATGTTATTCGCAATGCTCGTCGTTTAAATCCAAACGAATATTTTTTAAATCCTCGAACTGGATACATCTCGCTTAATCAGCAATTAAACAACGAACAATCTCTTGCTATTTCTTATCAATATACATACAATGGCAAACTATATAATGTAGGAGAGTTTAGCGATCAGGTTCCATCTTCGAACAAGCTTATAATTTGCAAACTATTAAAAACAAATTCTGTAAGTGTTAAACATCCTATGTGGAAGTTAATGATGAAAAATGTTTATGCTATTGGTGCATATAACTTGAATTCACAAGATTTTAAATTAGATGTATATTATAATAATGTTGAAACTGGAATAGATATGCCTTATTTACCTTATGGAAAAGTAAATGGGGTACAATTAATAAAGGTATTGGATTGTGATAAACTCAGCGTGAATGGTGATAAAAACCCAGATGGTGTTTATGATTTTATTAATGGTTATACTGTATCTCAAAATAATGGTAGAGTTTATTTTCCAACGGTTGAGCCATTTGGGAAAAGTCTTGAAAAAAAGTTTGATGCCATTGCTGATTTTCCTGAAGCATCAAAAAAATATATTTTTAATGAATTATATGATTCAACAAAAACCGCCGCTTCTTTTATTCAAAATAAAAACCGCTTTAAAATTAAAGGAACCTATCGCTCATCTTCAGGATCAGATATCGCTTTAAATGCATTAAATATTCCGCAAGGAGCAGTAATTGTTACTGCTAATGGAGTAGCTTTAGCTGAGAATACTGATTTTACAGTTGATTATACTTTAGGTCGCGTAAAAATTATTAACGAAGGTATTTTAAATTCTGGAGCTACTATTAAAGTTTCCATAGAAAGTAATTCTTTATTTACTGTTCAACAAAAAAGTTTGTGGGGGACTCGATTAGATTATAAAGCTGGCAGAAATTTAACTTTGGGAAGTACCTTTTTAAGATTTAACGAAAGGCCCATGACTCAAAAAGTTAGTATTGGCGATGAGCCTGTTACTAACTATATATTAGGTTTAGATTTTGCTTATAAAACTGATGCGCCTCTTTTAACAAGATTAATAGATAAGTTGCCATTTTATAGTACAAAAGAAATGAGCAGCATTAATACACGCGGTGAGTTTGCTAAATTATTTCCAGGCAATGCCGCAGCCATATCTAAAAGTGGAAATTCCTATATAGATGATTTTGAAGGCTCAATATCTTTGATAGATATTCGAAGCCCAAATGCCTGGCATTTATCCAGTGTGCCTCAAGGCCAACCTTCTTTATTTCCCGAGGCAATTGACTCACGAAATATTAATCCTGGAATTAATCGTGCTCGAATTAATTGGTATAACATAGATCCAATGTTTACTCGTAATCAAAGTGGCACCTCTCCAACATATTACGAAAGCAAAAAATTATTTTCAAATAATATGTGGAGGCAGGTTTTTGAAACAGAATTATTTCCAGGAAAAACACCTCCAAATGGACAACAAGTTATATTACCGCTTTTAGATATTGGATTTTATCCGAATGATCGTGGGCCTTATAATTATGATGTATTAGGATCTAATTTTTCTTCGGGGATAAGTTCAGATGGCAAACTTAAATCTCCTGAATCAAGATGGGGCGGAATAATGCGCCGGCTAGAAACAAATGATTTTCAAGCAGCAAACATAGAATATATTCAGTTTTGGATGATGGATCCATTTAACGAAGATTATAAATTAGAAACAGATTCTGCTTTTGATAAAAACCAACTTCCTAGTGGTGATTTATATATTAATCTTGGAAATATGTCTGAAGACATTGTAAAAGATGGACGAATGGTTTATGAAAATGGTTTAAGAGGGACCTCTATTTATTCAAAAGATCATGCAGTAGATACTAATGCCGTTGCTATTGTTCCATTATTAGCACCTACAATTAATGCCTTTTCTCAAGATCAAAACGATCGGCCTTTTCAAGATGTTGGTTATGATGGAATGAATGATGAATCTGAACGATGGAGATTTTCAAACTATTTAAGCCAAGTTCAATCTGGAGGCTTCGATCAAAATGCACCAGGCATCAAAACATTTTTAGCAGATCCATCTTCTGATAAATATCATTTTTTTAGAGGAGATGATTACGATAATATTAAATCTAATACCTTGCAACGATATTCAAAATATAATAATCCTGAAGGCAACTCACCAACCGAGAGTCAATATCAAAATTTAAATCCAAACGGAGGAAATTACCCAACTGGATCAACAACAATTCCTGATATAGAAGATATTAATAAAGATAATACGCTAAATGAATCAGAAAATTATTACCAATATCACATTAAGGTTTCTCCTAATGATATTTCTCCTAATTCAATAGGCGCTAATTTTATTGTAGATGCTTTTAATGGCACGGCTCAGTTTTCGGGGGTTACCAAAACAGTAAAATGGTATCAGTTTAAAATTCCAATTTCTCAATTTGAAAAAGCAGTTGGTGGTATTGAAAGTTTTAATTCAATAAGATTTATGCGTGTTTTTATGAAGGGGTTTAATAGGCCCGTCCTATTACGAATGGCTCGCTTTGAATTGGTGCGAAGTGATTGGCGAAGATATCAATTTGATTTAAAACAACCCGGAGAATACATAGCAGTTGATGCAAATTCGTCAACTTTCGACGTGTCTGCAGTGAGTTTATTAGAAAATGCGAATAAAATTCCAGTAAATTATGTGATGCCACCCGAAATTTCGCAACAACAAAATGTGCAAACAACTAATTTGGTTTTACAAAATGAGCAGGCCCTCCAAATAAGAGTATGTGATTTAAAAGATGGCGATAGCCGAGCTATTTTTAAAAATGTTGATTTAGATACCCGAATGTTTAAAAATATTAAAATGAATGTACATGCCGAAAAATTAAACGAGATTCCCTTAAACGATGGTGATTTAACTCTATTCTATAGAATAGGATCAGACTATAATAATAATTTTTATGAATACGAAGTGCCATTAAAAATTACCCCAAAGGGTGTTTATGATCAAACTTCTTCTGATGCTCGATATGCTGTTTGGCCAAAAGAAAACGAAATTAATTTTAAGTTTGAGGAGGATATAGCATATATAAAAACTTCTCGTAATAATGAGTATGGTTATTTTAGTAATTTAAATCAACTATCTAAACCTTATTCATTGGCACTAAATGGTTATACCGTTTCTATTGTTGGAAACCCAAATTTGGGTAATGTAAAAAGTATTATGGTTGGAATTAGAAATAAAAAAGGAACTGATAATTTAGCCCATTGCGCTGAGATTTGGATAAATGAATTAAGACTAACCGATTTTAATAATGAAGGTGGTTGGGCTACCACCGGACAAGTTCAAGCCAAACTTGCGGATTTAGGGATGGTTTCTTTGGCAGGCACATATAAAACTCCTTTTTGGGGTGGTGTAGAAAGTAAAATAAACGAAAGAACTAAGGAAACAAATTTTAATTGGGATATGACAAGTTCTATAAATGCTGGCAAATTTTTTTCAGATAAATTAAAAATTACCCTGCCTTTATTTTATAATTTTGGGCAAACAAAAATAATCCCACTTTTTAATCCACTCGATCCTGACGTGTTAATGTCTGCATTCAATAATATCCCTATTCCTGATAGTACCAAATCGAAAATAAAAGATCAGATTATAGATTATACTGAAAGAAAAGGATTTAACATCTCAAATTTTAGAATAGATGGATTAAAAAGGAAAAAAGCAAAACCAATGCCTTTAGATATTAGTAATTTTTCTGCTACTTATGCATATAACGAAAATTTCAAACGCAGTATAAATATTGAGTATAACATTAATAAACAATATCGAGGAAATTTGCAATACTCTTATAGTTTTAAAAACCCAATTGTATTTAAGCCTTTTAGTAAAATAAAATTATTTGAAAATAAATGGTTTACATTAATTAAAGATTTTAGTTTTCAATTAACTCCTAATAGTTTTGGTGCTTCTATCGATTTGAGTCGAACTTATGTAGCCCTCAAAAATAGAGATGTGACAAGTTTTTATGCTGGCTCTAATGATTTTTTTAATCCTACTTTAATTAATAAAAATTTTACAATAACAAGAAGTTATAATTTGCGTTGGGATATAAATAAATCGATTAAATACGATTATACTGCATCTAACGATGGTAGAATTTTAGAGCCATATGGCGAGGTTTTTAAGGAAAATAAAACTAATACCGACTCAATTATTAATATGTTTTTTAATGGTAAAAATATAAATGGAAAAACGCAAGGTAAGTTTGGCGAAAATAATGTTTTTAGACAAGCTATGAACTTAAATGTAGATATCCCCATTAATAAAATTCCGATTTTTGATTTTATTAAATCTACTTATAGATATAGCGGAACTTATACTTGGAATAGAAGGCCCTTTGCAGCAGATGATAATATAGGCAATACTATTCAAAATACCAGTTCTCACAACATTACCGGAAATTTTAATCTTACCAATTTATATAATAAAATACCATATTTTAAAAAAGTAAATAATCCACAAAGTAAACAGTCTAATAATCAAATTAATTTAGATAAAGGCAATTCAGATTTAGCCAAAAAAGTTTCATCCCCACCTAAAAATCAAAACTTCAAAGATATATTCGAGTTATTAGCTAAAGGCATCATGATGGTTAAAAATGTTTCTGTTACATTTCAACAATTAGGGGGCCAAAGCCTTTCTAATTTTATACCTAGTTCTCAATATGGTGGAATGGATTTTTCAGCACAACAAGCGCCTGGATTTTTATTTACCACAGGTTTGTTCGACGATAATATTCGTCAAAATAGCGCTAAAAATAATTGGCTTACTCAAAATTCAAATATAACTACTCCATACACTGAAATTTTTAATCGAAATTATACTTATAAAGCAAGCGTTGAACCTCACGGAAGCCTCAGAATTGAATTGAACGGAAATTATTCACTCCAAAAAAACTCGAGTGCTTATATTTTGTATGAACCCAATAATCCATTAAGTTTAAATGGTTTTTTGTTTAATGGGAGTCCAAATGAAACTGGCAATTTTAATATATCAACATTTACTTTTTTTAGATCTTTTAAGGATGGAAATGACCCAATTAAATCAAATTTATATAACGAGTTTTTGACCGAGCGATTTACAATTGCAAAAGAGTTAGGCGCTGCTAATCCATATTCAACAGGACCTAAAACGAATTCAGGAATTACACCTTATGTTGATGGTTATAGTAATAATCAGCAAGATGTAATGATTGCTTCATTTTATCGTGTTTACACTGGGCAAAATATTAAAAACTATAGTACAAAAAATATTTTTCCTACTATTCCTTTGCCAAATTGGACTCTGAATTGGGATGGTATCGGAAAAATAAAACAACTTAAAAAAACATTTAGTAAAGTAACTGTTCGTCATGGCTACAGCAGTTCTTATAATGTAAGCGGTTTTAATAATAATTTATTTTTTAATGAAGATGGCAAAACTCAGAGTATTCGAAAACCAGTTGCAGCTCAAATTGGCCAACCTAATTTTGAATCTTTCTACAACATTAATTCAGTTACTATTCGCGAAGCATTTTCTCCTTTATTAAAACTTGATTTCCAGTTTAATAAACCAGGATGGTCTGCAAATATTGAAAACAAAAGAGATAAAACAACTACTTTAAATATTTCAGGCTTTCAAATAATAGAAACAAAAGGGCAAGAATATATTTTAGGATTAGGATACCGAGTTCAAAAGTTAAAAATTAATTGGATAACCATTCAAGGCAAACCCCTTGAAAGTCCATTAACTGTAAGAGTAGATTTAAGTTTTCGAAAAAACATTTCGGTCATCAGAAGAATTTACGAAAGCACTTCTGATGATAGTCAACCATCTGCAGGAACAAATATTTATAATCTTAGTAATACTATTGATTATCAATTAACTCCTAATATTAATTTTCGAATATTTTATACTTGGATAAAAACAACGCCTCAAACATCTGCATCTTTTCCTACTGCTAATTCAAACGGTGGATTTACAATCAGAATTAATTTTCAATAAACAATAAATCTTTCAAATATTAAAAAAAAATCACTATTAATTAAAACAAACAATTACATTTGTGATTCAAAAAAATAAAATAATATGAATTTTCCTTCAGAATTAAAATACACAAAAGACCATGAATGGGTAAAAATTAATGATAATGAAGCACTTATTGGAATTACTGATTTTGCTCAACGTGAATTAGGCGATATTGTATACGTAGACGTTAATTCTATAGGTGAAACGATTCAGAAAGAAGCTGTGTTTGGCTCTGTAGAGGCTGTTAAAACTGTTAGTGATTTGTTTATGCCATTAACTGGAGAAGTTTTGGAGGTAAATAAAGACATTGATTCAGCTCCAGAAGTTGTTAATAAAGATCCATATGGTAAAGGTTGGATGATTAAAATTAAAATCTCAAATCCTTCAGAAATAGCTGAACTATTAGATGTGGAAGAATATAAAAAATTGGTTGTTGCTTAAAAAATAATTTTAAAGAACTAAGCCCTTTTAAGAAATCTTAAAGGGGCTTTTTATTGTTACATGATAAAACAAATTATTTATAATTATTGCGGTTTACTTTCGGTATTATGGGCAATTTTGATATTTGTTCTCTGTGCAACTCCTGGTCAATACCTACCCTCTGAAAAATGGTTAGAATTAATAGGTTTTGATAAATTTGTACATGCGTTTATTTTTTTTATTTTACTCATTTTGGCATTTTTAAAAGCATTTAAACATAAACAACCATCATTTGTTTTTGTGATGTATTTTGTTTTTGTATTTTTTTATGGAGTTGTTCTTGAGTTTATGCAGGCCAATTATTTTTCTAATCGTAGCGCTGATTTTTATGATATCGCTGCAAATACTACCGGTTGTGTTATTGCAGTTTTAAT
>Ga0209297_1000537_pt1 | contig 24056 bp, 39 predicted proteins | sample S_130805_MF_Meta_FD_187322 | JGI IMG/M metagenome (GOLD analysis project Ga0209297, IMG submission 187322) | Freshwater microbial communities from Lake Simoncouche, Canada to study carbon cycling - S_130805_MF_MetaG (SPAdes) (version 2) | ecosystem: Environmental > Aquatic > Freshwater > Lake ...
GCGTGATGATCAGCAGATCGCCGCCAAACTTGACAAAACAACGCCTATCAATGGGTGCGCCAACCGTGTACACGCCAATCAAAGAAATGCCAGATGGCGCTGTTGGATCGGTCAATCGCCAAACAGCAACCTCACCATAGGATGTAATGAACGCAAGGTAATCGTCCATGCCATAACCAGCGTCTAGCGTCCAAGTCATGCCAGCCATGAGATAGCCGCCCTTTTGGAATACGCTAGTCATGTCTAGCGCCACCGCTGCGCCGCCAATGCTGTTGACAGGCAGATACCATGCTTTTAGCGACCCGTTTTCCACCAACCACACACGATTCTTAAACAGCGTAATGTTGGAGCAATTAGCGGTATTCACGCCGGTTATGTCGTAAGGCGAACCATCGCCATCAATGTGCCAAGCTGAACCATCAAATGTTCGCGCCTTATCCGCGCCATTGACAGCCATCAAATACGAACCGCCTGGGGTTGTGATGTTGATGTATTGAAATTTGACATTGGTTAAGCTGGTGACCACCGCCGAGCCAACCGCGCCGCTGCTTGTTGCGTCATAGATGCCGCTGCCGGACGCTGCAAACAGCTTGTTTGCCGTGCCTGAGTTGTAGGCCATGACACTTTGCACTTGCCCTGGAAATCCCGTTGCGTGTTTGGTATAGCCGTTACGCAAAATGACCGAGTTTGTTCCAGGCCAAAAGTTTGTCAGCGTGACCGCATCTAGCGGCTCCATTGCGCCCAATGCATCGCGGGCATTCCAGCCGCCAATAGGCGCGGCTACAGATACCGTTTGGCTACGTTGGGTTGATGGCGCTCTGCCAAATGATGCAAGCATTAGTCTTTGTTTCTTCGTGATATGGCTTTGGATTTGGCCCTAGCATCTTCTTTTGAACTGGCTCCCCATGCCTTCAATGACAAGGCCAATCGGGTCGGCTCACCGTTCTTTTCCATTGGGCCAGGCATATTGCCCATCCGCGCTAAAAATGATGCCCTGCGTGGGTTGTCGCCTGACTTAACGGGCGGTTTCAAATCCATGCCTTCTGCCTTTGCCGAGGCTCTGCCCTTGGCGTTCAAACCGCCTTCGGGATTCTTGCCTTCCTTGCGTTGCCAGGCCGCTGTCATTTCTTTTTCTCAGGCTTTGCGGTCTTTGCAGATTCCTTGAAAGCCTTGGCGGTAGGTGCGCCTTCTGTGCCAGGCTTACGCATCTTCTCGCCTGATCCCGCGGCTATTCTTTCTCTCTTTGCCCGAATATTGGCATAAAGTCCATCTAGCTTCATATGATCTCCTATTGTGCGGGCCAGTTGCCGTCTTGAACACTCCAAGGGCCAACCAGCGGATTCATGCCAATTGGGGCAAGGGATTGCGCGGGAACAGGCACATCTTGCGCTTTGGTATAGCTTAACGCCCGCATGAATTCGCCCAATTCAATGGCGTAATCCAATTTTTTGGCTTTGAGGAAATAAAACTTTAGACCCGCCAGCATGAGGTCATCGGGGAAAACCGCCGTGTCGGTATCGACGCTATATGCACCCTTATCGCCTTGGGTCGCGCCGCTGGACATTACCCAATAATTGCTGACGTACTCAAACGCAAAAGTGTAAATGCTTGTAAGGGCTTGAAAAATCCGCAAGCGGTTGTTGTATATACGATAGCGTTCACGCGGGCCAACCGAAATGATGCCGCCTTGCAGCCATTGCCACTCTTGGGAAGTTTTTGTTCCAAGATTGCGCCAATGGTTTGTGCGATCCCAATTTGTGTCCGAAATCATGCGATCAAAGTCAGTCGGCATCGCATAGTCTTGCTTGGCAAACGTCATTGAAACCGCTGCTGTCGAGGTTGCAACCGGCGTGTTTAACGTGACTTGAGTTCCCGAGTCAATGGTCAGAATTTCAGCGTATGGAGCCTGCCCCGTGCCGGTGACTACATTGCCCACTTCCAAACCTACGGTCGTTCCCATGCTGGTGATCACCTTTGAGCCTGCCGTAATCGTGCCGGTGGTGCTGATTCCGGCGGTCGTTTGCAGGACATAAGCCTTGACCAACCGCTGCCACTCAAATTCGCGCACCAAGTCCTTGCCCAACCGTTGCGCTAAAGCCAGCAGTTGGACGGTTTGGTTGTTGGTGGAACCAATTACTGCCGCTGGTTGGGACAAGCCCAGTTCGCCCGAAACTTGGTCAACCAGTTGCAGTAATGTGTAAGCCATTTATTCCACCAGTTCTTTGCGAGGTCTGCCAGCCTTCTTGGATGTCAATTCTTCAATCATGGCACGAAGTGCAGCCATTTCAACTTCTTGGGCCTTCAATTTTTCATCAGTCTCAGCGCGGATTTTATCCATCAATTGGCTATCCTGCGCCGCACCAATGAATGCTTGAGCCTTGCCTCGGAGTTCGTTGAACCCCATAATTTTGTTGCCTGCCGAGTCCGGCAGCTTGGCAAATTGGTCAATTGTGAAAATGTTGAGCGCCCTAAATTCAGCTTTTTGCGTGTCGCTGATTGCCGCCCATGCCTCAATAGGCGTGCCATCGGATTTCTGTTCTTTCTTTTGCTCAAACCGCGCCCATTCAATGGGGAATTCTTCCATGTCGCTTTCTCGCATTGGACGGTCAACCACCAGCGTGGAATCGCCTGGAACCAGCTTCTTCAAGTAAATGCGTTCTTCAAAAATTGGGCGCTTTTCCAAGTCCGATTTGTAGTTATTTCTAATCTGCACAGTATGGAAAAACACCGCCATCTTTCCTCGGTTGTCTTCCATGAAACTTTCATTTGTCCATCCAGCCGTTTCGTTCTTCATGCCATTTCCTTTAGTTGAAGTGCCGTTTCCTGCATAAGCCCGTCACCGAAAAATGCGATCTCCGCATCCTGAGTTGTGATGAATTGTTCCATCTCAATCGCCGCCTGTAGCATTTGCCTTGTGGTCTGAAACACCCTGTTTCCAGCTTTCACAAAGATTTTAGCTTGTTCCTTGCCCAAATGCGCCGCAGCGTGCCGGTCGGTCGTAAATGAGCAATCCATGCCGTGGATGTTAAACCGCCGGTAGCCAAGCGCCGCCATGACGTTCATCGCCCGTTGCCCGACCGAACTGCCGCCGCCAATCATGCTGTTTGCGCCTTCCGGATGGTTTTGCATCACCCAAGCCACGGTTTCTAGGTCATCGCCGTTGATCAAATGCCACAATCGCACTTGGCGGCCCTTCAGCACTTCCCAATATTTCGGGTGGCACACGGTTGCCATCAAGTAAATGGTCTTGGCTTGAGGTTTTTGCAGCATCCGCGCCTTGTGTTCCCGAGGGTCGCAGTCCACATGGAAATCCGGCACGATTCCGCGCCTAACAAGGTAATCATGGGCGCCGGACACCGTGACGATGGGCCGCTTTATGAGCCGCCAAGTATCGGCAAGGCTTGGGCCATAGCAGACAATGGATGCCCATTTATCGTTGAATTTGGGCCTTTTCTTGAGCATTTGCCCATGTGCCTGCGACATTTGGGCATGGCGCTCATCGTTGCTTAGGACACCTTGTAGCATTCAACCCTCATGTCTCGGAATGGAAAGTGATAGCGCGGATCAAAGAATTCGATGCGTTCCATGCCAACCGATTGCAGCATATCGCGCAGCGGGTTTTGAAACCAGCCCCACCGGTGACACATGGCAGGGTCTTTGTGCTTGGGGTCGCCCCATAGCGCATAGGTGACCATAAACGGCTGCAAAGGCTCTTTATGCACCACGCAATTGTGGATGTAGGCAAACACTTTATCCATGCATGGCAATTCAAGAATCATCTTGCCGCCTGGTTTAAGAACACGCATCCATTCAGACAGCAGGGCGTGCACTTCCCATTCGTAGAAATGCTCTAACACATGAATGGCGGCAACCGCATCGGCTGAGTTGCTGGCAAGTTCCAGCTTACGCAAGTCGCACTTGATGTCCGATGTTTCCGAATACAGGTCTACATTGACCCAGCCGTCCCAGTGCTTTTTTCCGCATCCGAGGTTGTAGGCCATTTCGTAATCGTCTTCCATGCATCGATCACTATTTGCGGCGAGTATTTTTCCATCACGAATCGTTGCGCCGCCAAGATATTGCTTGACACGTTCCGCTTTATTGTCCATTCGATGCCCTCTTTGATGTTGCCAATCCAAATCCCAGGGAAGCCCTCCAATGCTGGATGCGGCTCTGCGACTACAAAACACCCTTGACGGGTTGCCTCAATTGCCCGATTTGGGCTTTTGTAGGTATCGGTGGCGGGGATCACCACAATGTCAGCGCGGGCAAATTCTTCCAACATGGTTTCATGCGACCAAGGAATTGACCCGCCAAAGTTAGACACCACCCGCAGCGGGTAATGCTCAATGTCCGGCAAGATGCGCTGTAGGCTCTCTTTGTTGACGGCGTGTCCATACCACAGCAGATTCACGCCATTGCAGTGCGGCGGCATCTCATCGTACTCAAACGGGTCAGGAATGACCACGGCATCTTTGCCCAATGCCTTGATGCGCCTTGCCATTTCTTGGGTCGGGCAAGTCACCACATCGGCAATTCGCAGCGCCTCGGTGTAATGCATCCAATCAAAATGGTCATCGCAGAAATCCACAATGACCCGTGCGCCACGCGCTTTGGCTTGCGCCATGTCCATCAGTTCTTTTGCTTGGGGTTTGGCAAACACCAATGTGCCAGCAGTGAAGTTGTTGAGGGTTGCCCAATCGCCTGCCGGTATTTTGGCCCTGTAGCGCCAGCTTGCCGACCAATGATCCCCAAAATGGATAAACGAAACCTGATCATTTTGCTGCGCTTGGGTGTTGATGATGTCGCCCAATGTCATCATGTTTTCTTCCCTTTTGCGGATGATGGCCTGGATCAGGCCGTGCCCGTGACCATTGAATACCGCATCCGGTAGGTAGTCGTAGTAGGTTTGAAAATGCTCGGCTTGCAACGCCATTGCCGTGTTGCAGTAGAAAGTCTCGCCATCAGGGTCAATCCTGACTTCAATCAGCTTGTCGCCGTCCTTTAGGCCATCGCCGTTAACCCGCAGCGCCTCGCCGGTGTTGCAAGAATCAAACCCAAACAATTCAAACTGGCGGTATCCAAGGACATAAAACAACGAAATGGCGCGTAGGCCGGAGGTAGTGCCACCGCCAATCAGCATGACGTTTGCAGGGCGCGTTTGGCCCTTCATCACATATGGATGCCACAGGGTTACATTGCAGCCTGCAAGGTTGTCAAACATTGCCGGATGGCATTGTGATGCAATCATGTACCGCACAGCCTTGTGGGGCTTGTAGAAAGCTATTCTGTGCTCTTGCGGGTCGATTGCTAATGCGTAATCAGGAATCACGCCGTTGTCAATTAGCCAATCATGTGCGCCCTTAATGGCAACAACCGGCGCACCGGCTGCTTGCATTTTCTTGATGAGTTCTAGTTGCCCTGTGACGCTTGGGGCGCTTGCCACCAACATGATTGGGCCAGCGTGTGCGTGTTGATTGTGAACAACCTGTGGATAACCTCGCGCTATCGCAGCATCCATGTGCGCGAACAGCGTGTTGTCATCCGCAACACATTGACCAGTGACTTTGAGGGGAAGAAAACTCATTAAGAAAACCCCGCTTCTTTAGCGGGGAATCCGGTTTTAGCCTGCTCCGACCATGATCAAGCCAGCATTGTTGACCATGCAGAATGGTGCAGATGCTGACGTTGCCGAGGTGTTAGCCACAATACCTTGGATAAAACCGGCAGACACGGTTGTGTCATCCAGCGATCCAGCGGTAGCGGTGGTGTACAAAGGCACTTTAGGCTGGCAAGCAACCAGCAAGTTAACCTTGAGCATACCGTTCAAACCAACCCAGCCGTAGTAGCTGGAGGCAATCGCGGTTTGTGCAAAGCCAACCATGTTGAAACCCAGCGCAGCAGCATTGGTGGTGGTCACAGGCACAGCGCGCATTACGGGAGTGGTACTCGCCGAGTCTGCATAGCTGGACATGATCACAGCATCAAATGCGCTGATGGTGGATTCGGCGCGGACAAACATATACACGCCGTTGTTGCTGGTGTTGACCCGTGTACCAGGGGTAACGGGAAACAGAGTAGTAGAACCGGCAGACGTAGACGCATAGGTTGCGGTCAGGTCAATACCAATTTTTCCATCGGTGACGTAATCAGCCATGATTTTCTCCTTATTCGGTCATGATGCCTTGGAACTGAAGTCCCGAGGCAGTAAGATTACCGGCCCACCCAACGAGCCTAACGATCGCGTCTTGGTTAGTCGACATACGTTCATCGCCAATTGGGACGAAATTGCGGTTTGCGTGGGGTCGGAAGAAGATGTACTTGCTATTTAAGAAATAGCCGGTACTTGTGGGAATGTTGCCACCAATACCACCGTCCAACACCACGTCAGCGTTCATAAACTTTGATGCAACAAAGCCGAGTTCAGCCATCTTGCTAGAGCCAGGGAAACGCTGGATGTTTTGCAGGGAAGACATGAAGAATCCCCACAGGTTGTTGTCCAACAGAATCAAGTCAACCACATCGCTACCGCGCGAGGTCTTTGCATACAGGCGGTTAAAACCGGTCTGAATGTTGGAAGACGATGCGGATGCGCCAAGGTCGGTTGAAAAGTCAAACGTCTGATTGCGCCAAAAACTCCAAGTGGCACGATCAATACCGCCGACCACGCCGGTTGCCGGATTAGCGACCACCATAGCTTGCAAACCGGTGATTTGCTTGCCGTTGTTGGCTGTGCCGTCCGAATAGATACCGGTCGAGATCAAGTTCTCAATCGATGCCTCGGCAACGTCCAAACGTGCGTCAAACAAATCGATGATCTGTTCTTCGCCGCTGTTTTGGAGCATTTCCAAGCCATTGATGGTGACCGCAACAGCAGCCTGCTTGATGGGGAACTGAGCCGCGCTGATAACGTCCGCAGGGCTGATGTCCAAGACTTCAGCGCCTGAGTAATACATCGCGGTACTGTTGGCTTGGAAAGACAATTCTTGCAGAATGGTCGAACCGCCGGTGAACGGCTTGTACCGTCCTTTTTCACGCAGACGGGTCAGCAAAGCATTGTTTTTGGTCACGTTATCGGCGACTACGCCGGAACGCGATTCAATGGTCGTTGCCAAAACGTCTGAGTAGTTTGCATTTGCGTATGCCATGACTAACTCCTATTTAACCGAAAGACCGTAGCGCATTGGCTATCACGGCCCTTCGATCCGATTGATTAATGACGGGGTTTGCGCTGCCACCAGGTGCGCCGCGCACACTTACCGCCGCTGTTCTTGCTCTCTGCACTTGGGCTTGCGCTTGCGACTGCTGTTGCTGTTGAGCATACAAACTTTGCGCTAATTGCGGATCAAGCCTAACTGCCGTGTCATATGCCAATTGCAATTTCTCGCGTTCGGACATCTGACTTGTGTCTCCTAAAACCTGTGGCGCTTGGAGAAGCTGCAACATCCGGTCGGAGACTGCCTCAAAGTGCAGATTTGCGGGGTCGCTCGCAAACTGCTGGATAACAGAGAGTGCCCTGTTTTCATTCGTTTTCTGCGCTTGGTACTGCTGCTGCGTTATGTGTTGCGTCAGTTGCTGTACTTGTTGCGCGAGATCATTGTAATGCGAATCTGACTGAACCGGTGCAGTCCCGCCCAAATGGGCAGAAACTTGGTCAATTGGAATCTGAAACTGCTGGATCATGTGGGCCACGGCTTGGCTCTTTTGCGCCGGTGTACCCGTCCGCAGCAGGGCCGCAGTCTGTAAAAGGGGAGCAATTGCCTGCGCCGGAGTCGTGTTTTCGTTCCGCAAAATCCACTCATAAGGGGCAAATTGCTCGGTGATGGCCCGTGCCTCGGCATCTCGTGTTTTGTACTGGCTAATGCCTTTTTCATAGTCGGCATCGCGCTGAGCAAAGGCTTGCTGGAGTTCCTGCGGGGCTTTTTCCCAATGGTCTTTCAATTCCAGCCGCAAGGATTTGGGCATATCCACCCGAGGTTTTTCGGGCGTGTTGGGCGCCTGGGATTCGCCGGTTGGGAATTTGGGCGCAAATTTGCCCTTTTCACGGGGCTGGCTTGGTTTGCCTTGGTTTGCAGGATCAGATGATGTTTTTGCCAATGCCTCGCGGATCGTGTCGGCGCGGCTTTGCGGCTCGGGTGTAGAAACCGCAGGGGCTTCGGGTGCTGGTGCTTCGGTCGTGTCGGGTGCGACAACTTCGTTTTCCATCATTTCATCCTTTTCATTTGGTCGAGGGTCATTTTGATCATTTCCTTGCGCTCAGGCGGCGGGCGGTTGTGCAGCCGATTCGCCATCTCCACGTTCAAGTTGCTGCGCTGCACTGGCGCAATAGGTGCGCCTGGGCGGTCAAATTCCTGCACCCGTGCCACTTGTCCACGCAAGCGGGCGGTATGGGCTTCTTTTTTCTTTTGCCATTGTGCTTGGGCGTATTTGACATCCGAATGGCCCATCTCGATGGAATCGGTGGCCTTCAAATGTTCGCGCCATTGTGCGCGGCCCATGATCATCTGTCCATCCGGCGACCGAAAAGGCTCAATGTCGCCAAATATCATCATGCGGTCGGCGGGCGACCCTTTGCTTTTCTCATACGGCTCGGAGCCGTCACTCGGAAAAACCCATGTTTCTTTCTTCATAGCATTTCCAACAGTTGTGCGATTTCTTCTTCATCACGCTGCAATCTTATCCGAAATTCAAGCTGCCTTACTTTTTCCATCATGGCGGCATAGTCAATTGGGTCGCGGGCGGCAATTTCTATGGCTTGAGTCGGTGCGCTGGTTATTTTTTCGCGCTCTGCTGGCGGTAGGCCAAACAGGGCTTCGCGCAGTTTTAGCTTGCGCTGTCCTTCAGCCCGCCGGTCAGCGTCCCATTGTTTGCCGCGCTTCTTTTCGTCAAACCCAAAGTGCCCGCCTAATAAAACATCTATTGGCGGTGGTGGCGGTGGCGGTATATCTCCGTCGATTGTATTAAACGGAAGAGCAGCAAAAGCTGAAAATCCAAACATAAAATTATGTTATCCAAGACAATGTATTTTCATTCCATAAATACAATTTTCCATCATTGGGATATGGAATAGGCGCTGTCCATTGGCAAGTGTCTTCCACTAACGTCCAGCTTGGAAATGGCTTTGGTGGAATAAACGCATCAAGAGTATGGTCATAAGTAAAACCAATGCTTGCATAGTTTTTACGCAAGGGACGACCTTCTGGGTGCTGACCGCCATACGTGTTGTACGAGGTTTGAACCCAGCCTGTACCAAACAAGCCGGAGTCAATGACATCCTGTTCAGCAACAATAACTTGTGTGACAATGCCGTTTTCTACTTGTGCGAAATGTGCCATTTTTGTTTTTTAAAAAGTGATTGAACCAGAAGAATTAAAGGTGTAAATAGTTTTTCCACCGTTTGTGGTTACTGTGGGTGAACCTGTAGTCGATGCCGCCGCAATTGAAGAAGAAATAACTACAACGCCAGAGCCGCCTGCACCTACATTTAAACGCCCAGATGAGCCGCCACCGCCGCCCGTATTAGCAGTTCCACTGGTAGCGTTAGTGGTTTGATTTCCTCCTGTACCTCCGCCTCCAAGACCTCCTGCTCCGCCTGATGCGGAATTATCAACACCGCCACCGCCACCACCAGCCAGATAATAAATTCCGCCACTTAATTCACCAGCAGTTGACCCTGTAATTGGATTGGCAGAGCCAGCACCACCAGCGCCACCATTGCCGCCAGATGGCACAGCATTAGCACCAACTGCACTAGCCCCGCCACCACCCCCACCGGGATAAGATGGGCCAGTACCACTTCCAGTGCCACCAGCAAAACCTTGTGCTGGGCTTGTGCTTGGTGTGTTACCAGCGCCCCCTACAGAACCAGCAGCAGCTTTATTACCGCCGCCGCCGCCAGAACCGCCAGCAACACCATCACCCACAGCCCCAGATTGACCAGAACCGCCGCCACCGCCGCCTGCGGATGTAATGGTTGAAAAGACTGAATTACTTCCAGAATTACCGTAACTTGAAAGGTTTGTTTGAGCCGCGCCACCAGCGCCAACTGTGACTGTATATGTTCCAAATGTGCCTACAATTGTTCCATTTCTAAATCCACCAGCACCGCCTCCGCCGCCATCATTATTGTTTCCGCCACCACCACCAGCAACTACGAGGTAGTCAATAGTATATTCAATAACCAATTTGACCCATCCCCTGCCCATATACAACTCGGGATATGAAGTTGTCGTATTAAAACGGGTCATCCCAAGCACTGGTGTAGGTTGTTGCGCCGTAGTTCCTGTAGGCAAAGTCAAAGCGCCCGTACTGTTGAACGTAGCGTTTTGGTTTGTGTCTACAGTAATTGCTGTAGCCCCATTGGTAGCAACAGTAACCGCGCCATTTGATGTAGCTATAGATACATTTGATGTACCGTTAGCAATAGATGTTGAACTGCCACCGCCGCCAGCGGCCCAAGATGCTGTCGTGCCGTTAGATGTCAACACATAGCCGTTAGCACCAATGCCCAAGCGGGTGGCGCTATTTGTGCCATTGCCAAGAATTAAATCGCCTGTTGTCGTGATTGGCGATAAAGCATTAAATGCAGCACTAGCGGTGGTCTGTCCAGTTCCACCGTTTGCAATTGCTACTGTTCCTGTGACGTTTGCGGCAGTGCCTGTGGTGTTTTGATTAAGCGTAGGGACATCAACTACCGCAATTGCTCGCATAGTCACATTTGTGCCATTGCCTGCTAAAAAACGTGAATTTTGAACGCTTCCCGCCAAAGCATTGATAGCATCTTGTTGTGTGGTTGCCCCAGTACCGCCATTAGCAATTGGCAGCGCTGTGCCTGAGTAGCTTATTGCCAGTGTTCCAGTTGTAGTGATTGGCCCGCCTGTAACAGATAAAAATGCTGGTACGGTTGCGTTAACTGAAGTCACCGTGCCTGAACCTGTTCCAGCGTTTACCCAAGTTGGGGCGCTTGTTGCATTGCTTTGCAAAACTTGACCAGCAGTTCCAACTTGCCCGTTAAATGCAATTGATCCATTAGTGTTAATGGTTATTGCATCTGTCGTGTTAACAGCGCCATTGACAATAAAACTAATTTTTTGATTGTCCCAACTGCCTATAACCAATGGGCCACCATATGATTCAACAAAACTTGCCAATGGTGTTGAAAATCCATTATTTGGAAATCCCGCAGCCGTATAGCTATAAGTTGAATTATTTATTCCTAATTCAGCATATGCCGTGTGCCCGCCATCGTTGACCGCATAGCTTGCATATGATGTGTTGGCTGTGCTTGTGTTTTGTAGGCTGGTATACAAATAAAGCGGCTCACTTGCGGTAAATCCTGCAATTACGCCGGAATCGGTGTGTGATGTTGCGTTTCCTACATTTAAAGACCCCACATCAGTCACGCCTGATGTATAAGGTATCAAAACACGGTTATTTGCGTCTTGATTTACTGATTTTTCTGCGGGATAGGACACAAACACATCTTTTGTGCCTGCGCCAAAAACAATTTTGCTGCCAGTGCTAGATGAAAGAACCGTATCACGGGACAATGTGCCTGCTGAATACGTCCCAATGCCTACTTCCCATTGAGAATCTAACGCAATTGTGTAATAAGTGGTGTTTCCATCGCCTATTACGCTGAATGATTGAAAACCAGTAACCGACCCATCTAAAGTTAATGTGCCTGATCCCGTTGTTGTGGATGTTTGTCTAATCCGATCCCCAAGAATTAAACTCATTGGGCAACCTCCAAACCAATAATCAATCCATCAGGGCCGCGAACAACCCGTTTAGGAGCGTTAAATTTTTGCATGGCAAAGTCAATATTTTGCACAGCTTCATTATGTAAACCTACCATTTGATTTTGAATCTCTGCAATTTTTTCCATTGATTGCAAAATTGTGTTGTTTACATTTTCAGAATTTTCTAATTTTCCAATTTGTGCAACCGTAATTTTGGTATTTGCATCCAATTCTGCTTTCCATCGTTCAAGTTCTTCTTTACCAGCCATTTCACGGGCTTTTACTTGCAATTCGTTATTTTGTTTAGCAGTCTCAAAATCGGCCTTCATCTGCGCCAATTGCATCTCAGCCTGCACCTTGGCTTGATGCATCTGCATTTCAAGCTGTGCCTTGCCTTGCTCAATCTGCGCCTGCGCTTGCATCTTCATTTGCTCGGTTTGCGCTTGCGCTTGCATCTTCATCTGTTCTGCTTGTTGGTCAGATTGCAATTGCAGCATTTCCGGTGATGGGCCAGGCTGCTGTTGTTTAGCCATTGCCGCCTTTTCTTCCAAGGCTTTCATGGCGCGTTCGACTGCGCTTTCCAACCCGCGACCGGCGCGGAACCGGCGCACCAAGAACAACAGCATTTCAGAGGCCATCGGCAGGGTTTCGGGCGCTTGGCTGATCATGGGGATTGCCTCACGCAAGAACAGTCCAATGGCTTGGATGGCCTCTTGTGCGCCTTGTTTCTCTGCTTGTTCGTCAATTTGCGCCAAGCTGTCGGCCTCAACCGCAATGTGGAAGTCGCGGATGGTGCTGTTGGACAGCATTTGCACAGCGGCTTGCAGCAATTGCGGGTTTTGCCCATCGGGTGTGTCCATCACGCCGGACATCTGCACAATCAACTCAGGCGGGTAAAACTTGCAGATAACTTGCGCTTTTAGCTTGAAGATGTCAGACGCAAACCGCGCCACATCGCCTTGGCTGCTACGCATCCGCAAGCTGCCAAAGTTCGCCTTTAGCTGCTGTGCGCCAAGGGTTTCTTGGGCTTTGGATGCACCGCGCAGGATGTCCGAAATGCCCATGATTTCGTAGATGGCTTGCTTGACTTGTTCCCGTGCGGAATACAGTTCGCGCAAGGTGACAATGATGGTTGTGGTGTCCATCATGTCGATAGCGCCCTTCAAGCCGCCTTTTTCGCTCATTGCCGCCCATGCGGTTACGGGGAATAGCTTGTTGTCCACGCCTTCGGTAAACAAACGGCCCAATTCCTTGAATTCGGCATTGAACACACCAACCGCTTTACAGGCTTTGGTCAGCAAGTAGATGCGCTGGGTTAGGTTGTCCAATTCCTGCGCTTGGTCTTCGTACTCAGCATAATCCGGCACGGGGATCATTGTCCCTGTGGTCGTGGTCGCCATTAGCGGGCGCGGGCAGGGGAAGAATTCTTCCAGTTCCAGCGGGTCATCGCGCTCATCTAGCGCCTGTGGATAACCTTTGGCAACCCAGCAAACCTTACCGGTGCGCTTGTTCCAAATCTCAAACACCTTGGCTTTTTTGTCGTAGGTGTTGCGGGCGGTCATTGGATTTTTAGCATCCATGTCCGTGTTGCTGCTGTCTAGGCCCACGTTCTTAAACACATCGCCAAAACGCTCAATGCCTTCGTCTTTGGTCATGTAGACGGCGCGGGCCACCCACCAAACTTCGTCCCATGTGCGGGCTGGGCTATGCAAAAAGTCTGTCCAATAGACGTAATCAATTGGGCTGTGCGCCGCATCAATGCGCTCTGTCGGCTCTTCTTGGCTGTTGTAAATCTGAGCCTCGCCTGGCTCTTCTACATCAACAGCGGCCTCGCTTACTTCGGGCTGTTCATTGACAATTACCGGCTCATAACGAATCCATGCCGTGCCGCGCCCAGGCAGCAATCGATCTTCCACCACGCCGCGCATAGCTTGGTCAAAATCGCCAAATTGGAGGGTTTCGTACTCCATCACCCGTTCCAGCATCGTGGATGCCAACCGACCTACGGGGTCTTGATCCATGTATCGACGGGAAACTTCGGGCTTGGCCTGCCTACCGTACAGCGCAGGAAACAGCACTTGGATGTTTGACCACAGGATGTTGTAGCGCACACGGGGCATTTCTACCGCATCGCGTTCATCCCGATATCGCTTGATGATCTTATGACCGCGCTTTTCCCACTTTTCAAAGACCTTTTGCGCGGCCTCTATTTGATCGTGCCAATACGGGCCAGGGTCATCGCCCTCGTATGCGCCCATTTCTTGATAAGCCATCAGCTACCCGCAGCAAAGAAGAATGTTACGTCCAATGCGCTGCCACCAATCGTAGCGTAGAGGCTTACGCCCACATTGGCGGGGAATCGGTGAAACCCAATGGCGGGTGTAATTGTGCCCGACATTACTTCGCCGCCGGAGCCGCCATTACGTAGCACCAAAGTGCCGATGGTTGTGTTGTTGACGTAAAAGCCAATCAGTTGGCATGGGCCAGGCGTTACTGCGCCGGTTGCTGTGATGTTCTTGTATCCACCTACTTCTGCTACTGGTTGGCTCATATGCGTTCTCCACGATGTCGTTGCGTGTCATATTCCCACAATTCATCCAATGTGATGGTTTGCAGGGTCTTGCCCTTGGGCGGCGTTTGATCTCTAGCCTCTTGCCGGTAGGCCACGGCTAACATTCTAAAGGCATCCGCAGGATGTGAGCACCAATCATGGCGGGGATTTTGTCGAAATGCCTTTTTGTCTTCGTCGTATTCCCGCTGATATTGGCGCAGCGCCTCCAGCCCTTCCTCACAGCTTGGGTCGAAATAGCACCGTGGCAGCACCATCCTGACCGCTTGGATGCCGTCTTGGATGCCAATCTCAGGCACGATTGCCAGTTTGCTCATACCGCCAAGGTGGGCCGCAAGCTGTTCCACAATGGATTTGCCGCCCGATGCCAGCGTTTTTGCCCGTGCGTCATGCGGTAGGTAGTGCTTGGTGTACCGATAGCCCTTGTCGATAACCACTTGGGCTATGTCCTCAATGCCTGCGCCGCTGACGGCGTAATAGTCCATGACCCTGATCTCGCCTCGGATCACTTGATAGAACCAAATGGCGGTATCGTCCCGATAGCCTAAGTCCCAGGCGCTGTAAACCGGCGCATCAGGATCAAACGGCAATTCCCTGATCCGGCCTTCGTCCTGTGCCAAGCGCATCTCTTGCCCATAGAAAGCGCCCATGATTGCAGCATCAAAGCTGCATTCGTATTCTTGATCAAACTGATCTTGGCTTAATTGCGCCCGTGCTGCATTTAATTCTGAGTCAAGCAATATTTTGCTTACAGAGGCTGGTAAGCGCAACAGAAACCAATCGGGCGTTGCTTGGCTTACTTTGTAGATGTCGTGAAACTGGTTTTTACCCTTTGGAGTGCCGCCAAATACCGCCCAACCCAGCCGATCGGACAGCGTAGGCCGGATTACATTGCCCCAAACGCTAGGCCGGAAGTCGCCGTATTCGTCAAGATAGACCCCATTGAAACCCATTCCGCGCATGGCATCAGCATTGTCCCCGCCAAACAGCATGATCTTTGCGCCGTTGATCAGTTCCACCATCAGGTCGGATTCATTGCTTGAACTGGTGATTGGTGCGGCGTAATACTTGAGGTAGTCCCATGCCACACGCTTAGCCTGGCTGCGGAACGGGGCAATGTAAGCATATTGGGCGCTGCGGTTGCCTTCTGTTATCGCCCGCTTAATCACATCATTGATTGCCGCCACAGTCTTACCGGCCCTTCGGTGTGCAACCAAACATGACCAGCGGGTCGTGCGGTTGTGGAACGGCATAAATGCGTCCCTTGGCGAATACGGCAGGATTATTTCCCGTTTGCCCATGTCACCACCATTTCCACCGGCCCTTGGTCAGCGCCTGTGACCTCAGTCCTTGCCAGCTTGGGCACATGGTACTCAACCACCGATTGGAACAGTTCAAAAGCCTTTGCCGGATTGGGCTTGATGTCATAGTCAGGATTGCCGTAAGCGACCTTGTCGAGCCAATCGGTCAATCTATGGGCATTGTCATTAACAAACAGCGCAATCGCCTCACGCGCCTCTTGCGTTAGCTTGTTGGGCGTTCCTGCACTGCGACCACCGTACTTTGGTCTATTTTTATTTACTTTAGATTCAGCAATCATATAAAACCTGTTCTTTATAACTTTGTTTTATTAAGAGGTGCGTGGAATGTTTTTTCCCATTTCTTGTGCCGAAAGTAAGGAATCCAAATGTAAGGCAACAAGATTGCTGCTGAAAGTATAAGCCGGTTTAACATGGCATAAGGCCAAGGCAAAGGTCTAAGAACGTCCAAAAATAGGACAACCCTAATTTCATCGGTTGGGTTATGGGCCTCATGTTCATAGGTGTCATCAAAGAACACCACTTCGCCCTCTTTCCATTCATAGCGTAGGCCGTCCACAATCAAATGCGGCTTTTTGCTGGCATCTGCGGGAACAGGAACAACCACGCCAAGGTGTGCCCTTAGTACGCCTGACCACGGGCCTCTGTGCATTGGCAACGATTTGTGCGGGCCAAGAATTGACAGATAAGCGCTCACGATTTCGGGGTACTTATCCACAATAGCCATTGTCTGAGGCATCAGCGCGGCGTTTTTGCGGAATTTAATGTTGGCGCACTTAAGAAAGAAAAACTTCCACTTGTCATCGTTGGACAAGAATTCCTGATCCGGCGACATGGTCTGAAATGGAGTAAGTTCCTCATAACGCTCTAGGATTTTTAAGACTTCTTCCTTGATCTGTGGGTGCGCGGCCTCTAGGTCTTTGGCTGGGCGCAAAGTCTTTTTGCTAAAAAATGGGTGGTCACCAATCAGGCAGCGATTGTGGAAAACCCGAAAAACAGCGTTGTAAAGCCATAGTTCAAATTGCTTGGACAAATGGACAAATGCGTTAAGCATATGCGTCCTTCATATGAATCAAGCCGTTTAGCATTCGGCTCTTAGTATTCATCCAAGGCTTGCTGTAATCGCAATCGGCGTAATAGTCAAATTCGGGAATACCCAGCGTGTAATGGGCAATTTTTGTCCGCAAATGGTCGTGTTCGCCCACCAATACATTCCATTCCCTTGGCAAGTCGCCAATGAGTGAATCAGGCAACCATTGAAATCGGTGCAGTTCTTCGCCGCTGGATTCCTCTATGAATTCCGGTGTCAGCACCCTGTTGCGGCTATGTTCACAGTTCCACAGCACCACGCTTGACCAGTTTTTCCTTGGGTAGTCGCCGTTTCGGGCTTCCATTGGTGTGCCAATGTACTTCTTTGGGTGCTTAGTCTGATAGTCGTGCTTGACTACCTGGACGGCATAGCGCGGATCAAACAGGCTTTCTAGGTCTTCAATGTCTGCCAGCATGAGCATATCGCTGCCATCCACAAATATGGCCTTGCCTTGAAATCCGCACAGAAATGGGACTAGAAACCGCTGATAAGTAAATGCGTTTGTGCCGTCCCGCTGCTTTCCGGATAGGGGCGTGATGCTAACCAGCTTCTTGGTGCGCTCTATGACCGATTGGCAGAATACATGGTAGCCCACAGCTTCCCGAGGGTCGTATCCTGCAAATATGCGGATCATTTCAGTGTTAACTTGTAAATCGTAGAGTCCACCAGCGCGGCAATTTCGTCCACGATGTTTTGCAATTGGCTGTCATCCGGCAGGGCTACGCGATTCTTCTCAATAAACGCCTTCATGCTTGCCATGTACTTTTGCGGGTCTTTGGCGTTGTGAAAGTTCTCGGGGTAATCCTTGATTTTTTCGTAACCGCCGATATAGGCTTCAGCAAACTGGTCGGTCAATTCAATGATTTGGGTGTAGTACGCGCCCAATGCCATATGCACAGCAAATGAGTCGGTCGCCAAATGCATGAAATGGGTGACCGTGCCGCTGTGCAGCATAGTCGAAATGAAATCCGCGACATTCTTTTTCATAGCGCCACCTCTAAAACCCCATTGTAAGGCAATGGTACGTCTTTAGGCCATTGTCCGGCGCTTGTCAATGCGTCCACCGTCTTTTGGTGCGCTTGATTCCACCGATATTGGCGCTCATTCTTGTCCAAATTTGCGCCTTGGTCAATCTCAAAATGGCAATGTAGGCACAGCGCAGCCACCAAATTATCGTCTGCCTTGATGCCCCGACCTTTGCCACCGCCCCAATTTGTGTGTGCGGCCTGCACCATTTGGCCCGATCCGCAGCATTGGCAGTCAAGGCTTGCCACTAATTTCAGCAGTTTTTTGCTTCTGACGTATGCGTGTTTTTTCAGCAATTACAGTCTCCAAGGTTGTAAATCGGTGCATATTGGCGCATTCAATCCGGCGGCGGCGGGCGTTGCCAGCTTCCAATCGCGTCTCTTTCACAATTGTCCATGTTCCGCACTTAGGGCACTTAATCATCAACAAATGCCCTAAATTTCACGCCTTGTTGTGTGCCAAAGGCTGTGGATAACTCTATCAATTCGGTCATTTCCGGCACAGTCATCTTGCTGGTACGCGCACCAATCACGACAAAACCGCCTTCTATGCCAGGCACAACTTTTTGTTTTTTCAGCGCGGCGGTCAAAACATCTTTCCATTCGTCTTTTGTCAGCTTAACACCGTACCACACCACCTGCTGGGCAATGTCTTCCAAGTTTGCCCACATCATGCGGTTTTGGTTAAGGCTTCGCATCTAAGCCCCTAATCATGTCTAAAGCCGCCTGTGGGCTGTCAACCCTGCATAACGTACCACCGGCCCAATTTTGGAAAAAGTCGGCTTGTAGCCCCGTTAAACGCTTTTTAGAGGTGGTTTTGACTTCCATCAAGAAAGTGTGCCCTTTGTAGCCGACCAAAAGGTCAACCGGCAAACCAATGATCCACACATAACAGCCAGCCGCCCGTAGCGCAGCAACTATGGCTTGTTGGTTTGCGTCAACTCTAGCGGCATGGCGCACTTAGGATTCTCCAAGCTGTTGCTGCACACAATGGGACTTGTCCATTACCAATGGCTTTAAGTCTGTCCACCCTATCGGCCATCCCATCAGCCACTCTACCCACGGCGGGTTCAGTTTCCCACCAGCTTGGGCTGCAAGCGTAGGCGTATTCCTGTTCTTTTCGCTCGGGGCATTGGTTTCCTTGAAGTTGTGCGCTGTTGGTGTAGGCCAATTCTGCATATTGCTTACTTGGTCTCGCAGATTTGCTGGCTTGCTCCTGCCCGGTCTTGCTTGTGTTGCTTCTTTCAGCAAGGCTTGTTGCGATTTTGGTGGCAACTTGTCCATTGTTGTTGGTGTTGCCCACTTTTCCGACAATCCATATTCTGTCCCTCTGATGGTTTGCTCCAACGTCCGCTGCTCCCAACACTCCCCATTTCGCATCAAACCCCATTGTGGCCAGGTCTCCCAGAACTCTTCCGAGTCCCCGAGAAGTGAGCATTGAGGAGTTTTCCACAAAGACAAATCGGGGCTGTACTTCGCAAATGATGCGTGCCATTTCTCCCCACATCCCGCTGCGTTCTCCGTCAATTCCTGCGCCTTTTCCTGCTGCTGAGATGTCTTGGCATGGAAACCCGCCAGATACAACGTCAACAATTCCTCGCCAAGGCTTTCCGTCAAAGGTTTGTACGTCATCCCAAATCGGAAAAGTTTCGAGAAGCCCATCATTTTGTCGGGCGCACAATACGCTTGCTGGGTATTGCTCCCACTCAACGGCGCAGACTGTTCGCCATCCAAGCAAGTGTCCTCCGAGAATACCTCCACCAGCGCCTGCGAAAAGAGCCAACTCATTTAACTGCTCCATTTTTCATCTGCTCCAAAACGTGGGCCTTAATGCCCGCAAACAAAGCATCTTCATCCATGCGCTGCACTTCGCGCCAAGCCCAATCTTTCCAAGCTGGCAGGCGGCATAAACGCACCATGTCGGCAAACACACGAGCGCGTATAGCTTCGGGGTCATACACGGCGACCACGCAATTCTTTCAGACGTTCTCGGATGTAATCAGGCATGGGCGCGGCTTTTTTGTCATCCTCAAAAATCTTTTGCAGCGCGGAATCAACCTGATTTTTATTGGGCATCTCGGGCACTTCAGCCCCGTCCCAGCGTTGTTGGTTGAGGTAGACCAAGGGCGCGGGAATGAATGCGCCGTTTGCTTTTAGCCATTGTTCGGTGGTCTTCATCCATTCAATGTGCTTGATGATTTGGTCGGCTTGGGTTTCACAGTAAAACTTGACCCACTTTTTTTGACATTCAGACTTTGCGCCTTTGCGGGGAGTCTTAGGGTAAGCAGTCCAAAACTTATCAAATCCTGATTCAAACATCTGCTATCTCCTTATTTGCTTTTTGGTGAATGTTGGAGCAAAGCACAGCCTTACCGTGGTCATAACCAAAGTTCGCTCTGTGCCGTGACTTGCTTTTCGGAGCCATGTCATCGCATCGCACTGGACAGACTATTTCAACCACCGCGCTCTATCCTTAGCCCACGCTCCCTACCTTGGCTTGCTCGTGCAGCAGGGTATCTCAGACGCAACCACCGACGTACCGCATTGCGTTGTCCAAAAGCAAAAACCCCGCAAGATGCTCTGTGGTCTTGGCTCTTGGCGAGAGCAACAGCAAGACGATTGACGCGAATCAAAAATCTCGCTTGCCGTCTGGCAAGACCACACAGAAACCTGCGGGGTTTCCGATTCGCGTTTTCGTCTAAATGCCACTCTAGACGGGTCGGATTATACATAAAATTTAAGGATTAAACCATTCGGGTCGTAAATCTTTCGCTTGCCACAGCCGCGCTTTGGGCACAACCGTCCATTGACTGATGGCTGCCAGGCTAATGCCAAGCAATTCAGCCAGCGCTTTGCGTGAGCCTGCTTTATCAATGAGTTCCTGTTTGGTCATCCTGCGATTGTAAGCTAACTTACGAACACCAAACATAGGGTTTGCCCTAATACATTTCCCAATGTAAGTTGGCTTAATGTGTGTAAGCTGGCTTATACTGCACCCAACCCGCACACATTGCAGCGGTCTTTTAAGGAAAGTCAAATGACTAAAGAAACTTGGGACAACATCATTGTCCACATTTGCATTGCCATCATCAGCTACACCATTGGCTACTTTGTTGGAGGTGGTCTGTGAACACAACTAAATACACATATCAGGGCGCGGTTTTTGAAATCGCCTATGACGTTATCAAGTGTGATGACCCTAGAAAAGAATGGGTCAGCATTTGGTCAATCACGCATAACGGTGTTGAGTTCTTTGACATTTTGGGCAAAGACTTGATCAGGCACTTGGAAGAACAACTTGACAAGACGTTGGTGGACTAAATGGCTATTTACACATACATGGAAATTGAATGGGATTTGAAAGACAACGGCGAATATGCCAAGTTGTTGGTTGGTTACGAATACGATTTTAAAGATGAAAGCTTGACCGTTTTTTCTGTCATGCAAAACGGGTTGGAATGGGTGGACTACCTTAACACCGCAACTCGTCAGTACTTGTGCAAATACATCAACGAAAGGATTGAAAAATGAACGCAATGGAAATCATCAAAGATTGTGAAGACCGCGCCAATGCTTACAGCACCAACACCGCTGACCGGCTGGCTTACGAAGTCGGCTGCCTGCGGGCGCAAGTGCGGCATTTGTGCAAAGAAATTGAATTTGCTGTGGAAGAGATTGGCAACATTGAAAAGATGCTGATGGGAGAGCGCGTATGAAATATCTACTATGCCTTGCGCTGGTAGGTTGCGCCAGCGAACCAGCCATGACCGAACAGCAATTGGTGATGGACAAGAAAATCCAATCAATGGGCCGGTCTGAGGTCATTGATGCTGTCAAACAATGTGAGACATCCGGCTTGCGGGCAATCACAGTGTTTGGCAAGCGCAAAATCAATGGTTACACCGCCGAAACCATTGTTGACATCACTTGCGGCCCAAGATATTACTGATGCAAAAAATTAGGAGCATAAAAATGGATGACCATGTAAAACCTGACCGTGAATTAGAAGAATACGAATGCCCCGAATGCGGGCGAGACTGTGGGCAAAAAGTCAAGGGCGAAGTTGGCACTTGCTGGCACTTTTATTGCGAACATTGTGGAATTGATTTTGGAGGTGACCTATGAAAGTTTACAAAGCAATCAACAACGTCCAGGCTGACTTGTCTGTGCTTGGCATTACGAAAGACCGCCGCAATATGCAAGGCAGCGGCTACAACTTTCGGGGCATTGATGATGTCTACAACACCATTGCGCCGTTGTTAGCCAAACACGGGTTATGCATTCTTCCACGGGTCTTGTCGCGGGAGTGTGTGGAGCGCGTGTCGCAAAAAGGCGGGGCATTGTTTTATGTCACCGTGGATGCTGAATTTGATTTTGTATCTGCTGAAGATGGCACAAAACACACCGTCAAAACTTTTGGCGAGGCAATGGATAGCGGCGACAAGGCCACAAATAAAGCCATGTCTGCTGCCTACAAATACGCTTGTTTTCAAGCATTCAGCATCCCAACCGAATCGGACAATGATGCGGATGCACACACGCACACGCCAGCGCCAAAGGTATCAGCGACCAAGACTGACCTTGTGCCGCCTAATCGTATGGCAATCGTTGCAGACGTTGCAGCAGCCATTGATGAGCGCATGAGCGCAGTTGATGTAATCGGTGCGTTTGAGGAATATTTGGGCGTTACCGATGTGGAAGAAAAAACTGCTTTGTGGGGAATGCTTGACAGCAAAACCCGCAGCAGCATTAAGAAACACGCCGAATCACTTAAAGGGTAATCATGTCAAAAACCAAAATGGAAGTCACTTGTATCGTTGGCAGCTACACCAATGCCGATGGTCAACAAAAGAACAGATACCAGCGCATTGGGTCAATCATCCAAACGCACAAAGGCGAAATGCTCAAACTGGATGTGATCCCGTTGAAAGATGGCGGTTGGGACGGTTGGGCGTTTTTAAATGAGCCACGCGCACGCGAGGACAAATATCAAGGCTTGCCAAAGGAGAATGATGATGACATTCCGTTCTAGAAACACCAATCCAATCACAAGCCATATGGCGGCGGCGCAAGCCTATGATCTTGCCAAAGATCACGCCATCATCATTGTTGATTGCTTGCAAAAGTACGGGGCGCTTGGCAAAGACGGCATCATGCTGCTGTCTAAGCTGGACAAGAATCAGATCAGCCGCCGGTTACCCGAATTGGAACGCCAGGGGCTGATCAAACAAACGGGCCAATTGGTTAAATCATTGTCAAACCGTTTGGAACGCGAATGGGCATTTCAACCACAACAAAGGTCATTGATATGAGATTGATTGAAACCATTTTTGCTTTGATTGGCGTTTGGTCTGTAATGATGGCGGGATTTTTTTGGGTTGGTTACGCCACTTATTGCCCACCGTGCGGAAGTGTGTTGGCAATTTTTACGGAGCATTGCAAATGAACGATGAAGAATCAGATGGCGGCGGTCTTTTTATTGCTTTAGCAAAAGTAGTGATTGCCGTGTTTTTCTTTTGTTTGTTTATGGCAGTAGTGGCAGGCATTGTGTGGGGATTGATAGCATGATCCACATTCTTTACATTCCCGTCCTGTTTATCTGCATGAACGGGAACTGCGAGTTCATGCAGGCGCAGACTTCATACAAGTCAGAGCAGCAATGCCGCGCCGTGGTGGACGCGCAAAAGGAAAATTTGCAAAAGATGGCGCTCAAAGGTGGTCAGATGGTCACCCAGATCGAGGGCACTTGTATCACTCTTAAAGGTGGAATGCTATGACATTTGAAGAACAAAAATTGTTGAATGTAGGTGGGGTATGGAACACAAACCCGCATTGGCCTACGTTGTATTGGGGCGGCGGCATAGACGCAGGCGTAAAACGCTTGGAATTTATTGCAGAAGATTGGACGTTTACTTTTAAAACCGTGGAACAAAAATTTTCTGCGCTAAATTTACACAAGGAATATGGGCCATGAAAACAGAAGAAGATGAGGCATTTGACAACCTTGCTAAACGGCAGGGCGCGTGGGGCGGCGGGTTTCCAGCTAAGAGAGCAATGGCTGCGGACAAGTTGCACTGGTCAGACTGTGCGGTGCATAACGGGCCAGCGTACCCTGCGGGCGAGTGTGATTGCGGTGTAGCGCAGGAGCCTATCAATTTGTTAGAGGCTCGAAAAATTGCTGCTGAATACAAAACGCCAGATTCGCAGATTGACAGCGGGAATTTGTATTTTGCTTTGAGCAAATGCTTAGAGCATATTGATGCACAGCCAGCGCAGGAGCCAATAAAGTATTTAGATGTCGCATACAAATTG
>Ga0209297_1000539_pt1 | contig 24025 bp, 21 predicted proteins | sample S_130805_MF_Meta_FD_187322 | JGI IMG/M metagenome (GOLD analysis project Ga0209297, IMG submission 187322) | Freshwater microbial communities from Lake Simoncouche, Canada to study carbon cycling - S_130805_MF_MetaG (SPAdes) (version 2) | ecosystem: Environmental > Aquatic > Freshwater > Lake ...
TTTATTTCTAATTGAATGGTTCGAAGTCTCTGAATACTTCTGGAGAGTTCGTCGGCTAATTTCATAATGAATCTATCATATTCCAAAAGAGGGCTGCCTTGAGCCATCAGGCAACGATTGACGTTGCCACCCAACGGCCAAATGGCAGGGCACTTGTCCATCCGGGAGAGACTGCGTTGAGAATATGAATTGAATTTGCATGTTTCCGGACAATAAAATCCTGCTCGAGTATCCCAGATTCCAGGTTCACCAACTGAGCTCGAATCCCAGGTGGAAGTTTTGCCCACCTATCTACTTGCGGTAAATTAGGAACGATTTCAGAAACATTCTTTAGAAGAAGCCGCGTCAAAACTTTTGGCAATTCAGATCTCACGATTTCCGGAAAATCATACTCCTTGCCTCGAATTAATGCTCGAGCACCTGCAATAGTATCTCTAATTTCAAGCAATGAAATTTTCGACTTTAGTGAATATTGCTCTCTCCCTAATAGCGGAATAGCTGTCGGACCAATTTTGATGTCACCATTCAAAGTAATAGTTAAGTGAGCACCTAAGAATGGATTAAGTGGGTGAGGCACGGGGTAAATTAAAGTTTTGGAACTTTGAATAGTTTGCTTTGAAACTCTGTAAATGCCCATAAATGGGAGGCAGACAAATTCCAATCCCACATCAACACTTCTGGCCAGTCGATCAGCATGTACGCCTGCAGAATTGACGATAAAGTCTGTATGAAATTGTTTCCCATCAATAAAGCCATGGATTTCTCCGGATATCTTCTTGAGGGAGACGTCATTGCCAAGAATTATTTTCCCACCTAAATTCTTAAAATTTTCGGCGAGTTGATTTATCACGGCTTTAGAGTCTGCAATGGCCGTTGTCGGCGACCAAAGGAATTCTCCGACTGTTGACGCTGCTGGTTCAATTCTTGCTAACTCTTTTGAATGCTTCAGTTCGATATCAATATTATTGGCGAGTCCTCGTTGAAAGAGCTTTTCAATTTGTGGTAATTCGGATGCACTTTTCGTGACAACAACTTTTCCTGTTTCTTTCATAGGAATTCCATATTTCCTGCAAAGAGTCTTCAATTCTTTATTTCCGTCCGCACAAAATGTAGCCTTTAGTGACTCGGGTGAGTAGTAAAACCCAGCATGAATAACACCAGAATTTCTACCACTAGCGTGTGCACCGAGTGAGGGTTCTTTTTCAACAATAGTTACCTTGTTTTTAGAGTCATTCTCCAATAATGCAGTACCAATACTTATACCAATGACACCTCCACCAATTACTAAATAATCCACCTAGTCCTTCTTTCTTTAAACCGCAGATGAGTACTCGGGAAAGTCTTATCTAAGTCCATAATTTCCTAATGAAACTAGTAGTAATGGTGAACAGTTTCTTTAAGTAAAAGAAGGAAACCTGGGATATTTTATTACTTTTTAAAAGAGTTTTTAAATTTAAGCCAAAAAGTAGATAGCTAACATAAATTCGCTCTTTTTTGGGCCATGCTTCGGTCATATCAAAAACTATTTTGTTAAATTTGCTGAATGGGAGTAGTCGCCGGATTCCAGTCAGACCCAAAGATCTATATTGACTAGCCGTTCGACTAACACCACTCGCACCGAAAATTGTTGAACCTTCAGTGGAACGATGAATAGACCCAAGGTTGGCCAAAAACAAAATTATAGCCCAATCCCATCCCCAGAAATTCTTGCTGGACACATAAGGGCAAGACTTAATCACTTGCGTTCGCATTAGTGAATAGAAGAATCCATGAGAAGCCCCAGGGAGTTGGAAAAATGATTTGAATCGCATGGTTCTTGTGCCTTCGAGGGCGTAACTTACGAAATTTTTTGCTTCATCGTCTTGATCCTCATGAATATTTGGCGAAGTCGATGCCACACAATTTGGGTTACTTAATAAGAAATGTAGGTTTACTTCGACAAAATTCGGAGACTTAAAATCATCTCCCGCGGCCCACATAAAATATTCTCCTGTTGATTGACTGAGAACAAAATCAAAATTTTCTGTAGGTCCAATATTCGATTCCTGCTGATGGAAAATTATTCTTTGATCTACCGCTTGGTATTCTCGGCAGATACTCGCTGTCAAATCTATTGAACAGTTGTCGGAAATTATGAATTCAATTTTTGAATAGGTTTGATTTAGGAGTGACTCAAGTGCTTTCCTTAGGGTTTTCTCGGAGTTATAAAGTGGAATTCCGATTGAGACTAGCGGGAGATTACTCATGGATTCCACTTCAGCATTCTAAGCCTTCTATTAGTCAAATCTTTAATTGTTTTGGTCTCAATGCTAAAACCTCACTATTGAGATATGAAATTCACTATAAACCCGTAGGTGATAGGACTAAAAGGGCGTTTATACTTCCCCACCAAACTTTTGCTACTCAAGAACGCGAAAATTGAATTCTTCTTGGGGGGGTTCATTCTGATGTCGAATCTAGAATAACTTCGCTTCCACTGTCTGTAAAAATCGCTGGGAATCCAAACTTGCTCGGGAAGGCATTGATAACTTGCTCTTGGTTCTCTGGTTTGTGACCAAATAGCAAAAACCCTGAAGAGCCGGCTCCGCAGAGCTTTGCGGTTGTGGCACCCGCTTGCTTCCCAGTATTGATTGCCGCAAGCACATTGCTTGGAGCAATAGAATCATCGAATCTCTGCTTAATCTTCCAACCTTCCTCAATACCATCGAAGAGATTTGAGGCAATTGTCGATACCTGCTCAGGTTTAAGCAATAAGTCCGAAAGATTTCGGCTTAAATCCCTAAGTGCCAAAAGTTCTTGAAATCTTTCTGTAGAGCTCGCTCGGGAAGTTGCTTCCGCTAACTGCGCTGAATCTCTGCCTTGCCCTACTGAGACAAGCGTAAAATATTGTGAAAGTTGACCTAATTGCTCCTTAGTAAAGAGTTTTGCCCCAACAGTGACTCCTGATTTATTAAAGTCATAGCGCCTGAAACCTCCAAAAGCAGCGTGGTACTGATCTTGTAGACCTCCGGGCTCCTTTAGAATTCCTCGTTCAATATGTACGGCCGTTTCTGCTAGGAATTTAGGATCCTCACTTGTCTGCAACTCAAATTTCTTCAACGCCAGCGCAAGGCCAACGGTAAATGATGAAGAGCTACCGAGTCCAGAACTTCCAGGTACGTCAGCCATGGTTGCAATGTTTAAAGGGGTATCCCAACGAAAATATTTAATGAGCTCTCTAGTCACAGGGTGTTTCATGTCGTCGATGTTGTCAACGCTTTCAGTTTTTCTATATGTAAAACGAAACTTTTCTCTCGCAAAAAGTGGAAGAGCAAGGATTGTCACATAGACATTTAAGTCAACTGTGCATCCAACAACGCACCCATCAGTTTGATTGAAAAATGCAGGGTAGTCAGTTCCTCCGCCAATGAATGAAACCCTCAGAGGTGTCTTAGTGGTAATCAATTTGTTTTTTTCCATTCAATAATCTGTTCCTTAATGTCAATGCCTGTGGTCATAAAGGATGCCACACCCGCAGATTGGCCAGCCTGGACATCTGTCTCGGCATTACCCATAAGTAGTGTTTGACTTTTTGGAACTCTAAATTTTTCCAAAATGGCATTAATTAGTCCGGGTTTTGGTTTGCGGCAAGCGCAATCGTCACTTGGTAAATGTGGGCACGTGGCAATAAAATCGATTCTCCCACCGTTTTTAGTTACCTCATCCACGAGAAGATTTGAGAACTCTCGGTAGTCTTCAAAGGAAAAATATCCACGGCCTAAACCACTTTGATTTGTTGCTAATGCAACCGAGAAATTACTTTCTGCGGCGAATTTGAGTGAATCCAACGCACCGGGAATAAAGTGTAAATCTTCCTTTTTCCAAGCATAAACAAGGTCTTCAATTATTGTTGAGTCTCGGTCTAAAATTAGTAAGGGTTTCTCAGCCGAAAAATCTCTGCTGTATGAAATCTCATACACTTCGCTTATCCATAAACTGTGTTTTCAATAAAACCACACAGAGCTTGCCCTATGGTTATATGTGATTCCTGGATGTGACATGTTTTCACACTTGGCACTGAAATTACAAAATCTGCTACGGGTCTGATTAATTCAATATATGAGCCAACAAATGCGACAGTAATGAGCCCCATAGACTTCGCCTTTTCAAGTGCAATTATTACGTTCTGGCTTTTCCCCGAAGTTGTTATTCCAACACATATATCCCCTGGTCGTCCTAATGCTTCGATTTGTCTGACAAAAATTTTGTCAAAACCAAAATCATTACCGACCGCCGTTAAGATTGAACTGTCAGTGGTGAGTGCAACACTTGCAATTGGCGCGCGGTTACGTTCGAACCTTCCTACCAATTCCGCCGCCAAGTGTTGCGCATCAGAGGCTGATCCGCCATTCCCCATCCAATAGACAGTATGGCCTTTTTGAATCGCCGAGCAAAGAGCGGAGCCAATATCAGACAGAGATTGTGAGTGCATCTGAAGAGTTGCAGCTACCTTTTGCGCTTCATTGAAATACGAGTCAAAATAATCCTTGCTCATAGATCACTCTCATCTCTAAAAGGAGGTGCGCCGAAATTTGTCGTTTTCATGCTCACATAATCTATTCCATATTGGTTGTAATAAACACGAAGGCTGGCAGGCGGTTGGTCCGTTCCTAAGGCTCTTCCTCCAGATTGAGTTTCTAATGGTTGACGCTTTCTTACAATGAACTCAATCGCTGACTCTGATATTGGGGTAGACGTCTGATCAAACCTAGGGAGTGAGTAGCGATAAAGGCGATCTTCTACTGCTATTAGTCTTATGTCAGCACTTGCGCCCAATCCAGACAATAATTCTAGAACGTTAATGGATCTTGGGGACCAGCTTGATTCCTTGTTGATGGTGAAGGTCCATTTATGGTCAAGGTTGAAAGTACTTGGAAATGTACCCTGCTCGTATAGGTCCTCTTCTGGTACCGTCACAATCAGGAATCCACCTGGTTTCAATATTCGGAACCAATTTTTTATTCCTTCTATAGGGTTGTGTAGGTGTTCTAAGCAGTGCGAACTATGGACAAAGTCATATGACTCATCAAGTACGGATTCCATGAACTCGGCATCTCCATCAGGCATATCCCAAACTTTTACAGACTTCATTAAAGGAAAGAAATCCGTATATAGCGACAAAGGGTCAGGCGCTCCACCTATATCAATACCTTCGCCAACAAAAAAGGTTCGGAGGAAACGAGAATCAGTTGTTCTTCGTGCAATGGATTTAGTTAATTCGCGCATCTAGTAGTCCGTTTCATTTTCTGATTGTACTCTGAGACTTGCCGCTTCCTTTGGGGTTCAAAAGGATTCGGCGGTAAAAATGGCCAAATACTAAGAAGATTTAGAGTTTACTGCAGTGCCGCTAAGTACATATCAAGGGTTTTTCGTGCTGTATTTTCCCAAGTCAACGCTTCAACACGGTTGAAAGCCTCATCGGTGATTGACCCCCTATTTGAATCACGCAAAGAAAAGGGAAGCGATTCAATCATTTTTCCAAATGCACCTTGTGGGTGCAGATAAGCTCCCGATTTCCCAAGGAGGTGATTGACGGATTCATTTTCGAAGGCAATTACAGGGGTTCTCAGTCGTGCTGCCTCAATATAAGGGAGACCAAACCCCTCGTAAATTGAAGGAAATACTAATCCAGATGAATGAAGCATTAAGGCGTAGTGATCATTTGTATTCTGGTAGCCCAAAATAGCGATTGAATCCTCTTGCCCAGTATCTCGAATGGCGCTCTCTAGAATCTTTTTTTGCGCACCCAATCCACCGACGAGCACCAAATTCATTTCCTTACCAAGGCCTTTGAATGATGAAATTAACTCCAAATGACCTTTGTGTGCCCAGGCTTTGGATGGGAAAAGGAAGTAGGGTTTGGAAGTATCTACCAAAGCTTTCACATTCGTTGTTTGAATTACACTTAATTCGGGCATGTGGTCCCAACCAAGTGGCGCAATTGTTATTTTCTCTTTAGAGATTCCTAGAAAATTACCAGCGCTTTCTACAAGGAATGGCGATGCAGTCACAAACCCACTGGCCAAACCTATTGTTATCTCGTAATTATTTTGACGTTGCTCAAAAACCTTGGGTCCTAAGAATTCTGGATGTTCATGTTCTTGAAGATCCACAATCGAAGTAACTAATCGCAGGTTGTAATAATCGCTCAGCTTTAGGAGCCACATGGGTGGCAGAACAAATGAATTCATGTGGTGGTATAGAACCGTTTTCTTCTTTGGGTCGTAATTCAGGAAAGCTGAACGCATCTGATTAAAGAAGATGTGCGGTAAAATTCTGGCCTTTACCTTGGAATAACTTGAAACTTGGGTAGAAATTTGCAACTCTTTAAGAATTCGATCCCCCGCTAGGATCAGGCTGATAGCAGGGGAATCCGTAATTTTAGAAAATCCTTTTTGCAGCGAGTTAGGATAAATTGCAAACCCTCCCCATGCTTCTGGAGAAAGGTACCCATGATGCTCATGAATAATTCCAGCAATCTTCGATGTACTTAGTGACTCTCCCATTTGGCGAAACTACCTTCTATTCTTCATGTAGGCACTTCTCGTAATTCTTTCTAGAAAATCAATTAACTCAACTAACATTGAATGCTCACCCTATGACGCTGTTTCTAGGAACTTAATCCACTCATCGCCAACTTTGCTGACCGATCTTGACTCAAGTATCACCTGTGCTGCGTCGTTCTCAATTTCTAGTTCACTAAGTCTGTTCTCAAACTCAGTAATCCTATCCACAAAGCATTCAAGTGTGTTGCAGTAGTTTTTCTCCGGAAAATTGAAGCGTCGTAAATCTGATATTCCTGCCAACAAGATTGGTGCGCCATGCGCCAGTCCTTCAATCACAATAAGACCATCACCCTCAAATGAGGAAGTCACTACAAGCAAATCCCCAGGCTGAATTTCTGCCCAAGGATTTTTGACCCATCCTAAGAAAGAGGCTTTTATCGATTCATAGAGGGCTTTTTTCTCCAACTCCTCTTTCATTAATCCATCGCCGATAAAGATTAACTCCAAGTTTGTAAGCTTTGCAATTTCGAGAGCTAGATCTGGTCTCTTTTCTTGACTCAGTCTTCCGATAAAAACAAGGCGCTTGATCTCGCTATCGGCAACTCTCAACTTATGTTCAAGCGGACGTAAGACTGAGTTTTGTAACACGGTAATTGGTTTTTCCTTTGATGGCCAAATGGTTAGGTGAGTTGATACGGCAGCCCATGTTATTTTGCGGAAACTTAAAATTCTACGAACGAGTTTACCAAGAAGTTTTCTCTGCCCCCAAGGCTGACTAGCATGTTCAAGCGCGACAAGGTTATGTTTACCAAGGAGCAAAGCGCCGAATAACTCTGGTAAATCGCAGTTCAAAACAATAACATCGGGTTGCCATAAACTTACAACCTTGTTGAATTTCCAAAGAGCAACGATGGTGTTCACAAAAGAACCATTCCATTTGCGATCCAATGAAAATACTTCGGACACTGGTACGACCTGATCCGGGATACTTGAATTAATTGGAACCAATGAAACTGGCCAACCTCGTTTTGTGAGCTCATTGGAGAGCAAATTCATAGATCTTTCAGCTCCACCCCCAGAAAGCGAGTTTGTAACTATCATCACGCGCCTCATATAGGAATCGTAGTCCTGTTAAACTACTGCGGAGTGATTTTAACTAAAGGAAAGGTGCCTCGTGGCTAGTGTTTCTGTCATAACTATTGTTAAAAACCACGCGGCAGGGCTTGCAGCTACCCACCAAAGTCTTCTCGAACAGTCTTTTAATGACTGGGAGATGGTGATTGTTATTGGTGAATCTAGTGATGCCACGCTTGCTGTTGCTAAAGATCTGCAACGAATTGAATCGAGGATTCTACTTATAGAACAAAGTGGTTCAGGCATATACGGAGCTATGAATGAGGGACTTGCTGCAGCTTCGGGAGAGTTCACTTGGTTTATGAATGCTGGAGACAAATTCGCCTCTACATCTACATTGGTACAAGCGGTCGGCCATATATCCCAAAACAAAGTAGGGGCTGTAATTGGCGGTTACCGCATTGAAAGTTCTAGCCAGAACAAAACTTATAGTTATCCCCCTCGTAACATTACGGTTTTGAGTTTCGCATTCAACCGCCGAGGTGGCTGTCACCAAGCCATGATTTTTCAAACAAGTGTCTTAAAAGATCTCGGTGGATTTGATACCTCGTACTCACTTGCGGCGGACTTTGATTTGGTTCTTAAAGTTATTCAAAATTCCAAAGCGAGTCGGGTTTCAGAAATTTATGCTTCGATTGAACCTGGAGGGCGAGCAGATCAGGGGATCTTCTTAGTCCACAATCAGAAACATAAGATACGGAAAGATCTCTTGGGTGGTCCAGTTATATTTCTTGCCAGCTTCCTTTGGACGTCACTTGCCAGAATGAAAATCATTTTAAGGCGAATGATAAATATTTAACTAGGCTTTAGCGCTAATAATAGATTTGCGCTCTCAACTCCATAACACAATTATTTTATTTGGAAAACTTTTTTAAATCGCTTTCAACCATGATATGCGCTAGCTCTTTCCAGTGAGTCTTTGCTTTCCACCCAAGCATCTTTTGAGCCTTCGATGGGTCGCCAATTAGAGCATCAACCTCTGTTGGGCGTGTATATCGTGCTTCCGTTTCTACATAATCTGCATAATTTAAACCGACGGCACGGAATGATGCTTCGCAGAAATCGCGCACGGTCGCGCCAACACCTGTCGCAACTACATAATCGTTGGGTTTTTCTTGTTGGAGCATTAGCCACATACTTTCTACATACTCCGGAGCAAACCCCCAGTCACGGGTAGCGTTGAGATTACCTAAGTAAAGTTTAGATTCAAGACCCAATTTAATTTTTGCAGCCGCCATAGTGATCTTCCGGGTGACGAAGGTTTCACCGCGACGAGGGGATTCATGATTAAACAGAATTCCGTTTGTGGCATGTAAACCATATGCATCACGGTAGTTACGAACAACCCAATAGGAGTACAACTTGGCGGCAGCATATGGGCTTTGAGGGGTGAAAGGAGAGGTTTCTGACTGGGGTGGAGGCGTGCTCCCAAAAAGCTCAGACGTTGAAGCTTGATAAAACTTTGTGTCAATCTTTGCCGCGCGGATAGCCTCTAGTAATCGAATAGTCCCTACTGCATCGACTTGGGCTGTGTAATCAGGCATCTCAAAAGAAACCTTAACGTGGCTTTGTGCGGCTAGGTTGTAAATTTCATGTGGCTCAATTTCGCGTACGAGATTAGATATGCCAACTCCATCAGTTACATCACCATAATGTAGATGAAATCTACTATCTGTCTCGTGCGGGTCTTTATAAATATGCTCAATTCGCGATGTATTAAAGGTCGAACTGCGACGGATTACGCCATGCACTTCATAACCTTTTTCAAGGAGTAATTCAGCTAGATAGGAACCATCCTGCCCGGTAACCCCTGTAATCAAGGCACGTTTCATTGCGCTGGCTCCTTTACGTAATGCTTTATAAACCAATCATAGGTTGAAACTATTCCATCTTCTAGTTTGACTTGCGGCGACCAACCTAATTGTGCAATTTTCGAACTATCCAGGAGTTTTCGGAGGGTGCCATTTGGACGACTTTTATTAAAAACAATCTCCCCCGAGTAGTCGACAACTCTAGAAATCAACTTAGCAAGTTGCTCGATTGATATTTCTTGGCCACTTCCAATATTTATTGCTACTGAGTCATCGTATTGATTCAATAAAACTAGACAGGCTCGAGCCAGATCACCTACGTACAAGAACTCTCGAAGTGGAGATCCGTCGCCCCATATTTCAACTTTGTCAACGCGATTCATTTTGGCATCATGAAAGCGGTGAATAAGTGCTGGTAAAACGTGGGCGGTCTCTAAATCATAATTGTCTCTCGGGCCGTAAAGATTTGTTGGCATTGCAGATATCCAATGGTGCCCGAATTGTCGTCGATAGGCCTCAACCAGTTTTAGGCCAGCAATCTTTGCGATTGCATACGGTTCATTTGTGGGCTCTAGTTCACCAGTTAGGAGTGCGGATTCAGTGATGGGCTGAGGCGTGAATTTTGGATAAATGCAGGAGGAACCAAGAAAGAGAACCTTATTGATATTCGCCTTATGCGCGGCATCTAGCAAATTTGTTTGGATTTGCAGATTTATTGATAGAAAATCAACTGGCATAGATGAATTTGCCCCGATGCCGCCGACTTTAGCTGCAGCAATTATTAGAGCATCTGGTTTGCTGCTTTGAATTTCTTCAAAAACAGTTTTTCGATCAGTGAGGTCAAGTTCTTTTGAAGATTTCCCGCTAACTTCAAGGCCTTGGGCATTAGCCTCAAAGGCAATGGCTGATCCAACCATTCCGTTGATTCCAGCAATGTATAGGCGCATGTATTAAGACTAGTACCTGCAACTTTATAATCACGAAGTGCGCGCGATTTGATAAGGTTTACTTCATGCACACAATCCAACGCACTTGGAGCGAGCACCTTTGACTAAGCTTCCTAGCCGTTGGCGACAGAGCGCTATCGTCAGATCGATGCAGGTTCTTTCCAGAAGCGACCAAGGGAAGGTAATAGCGGTCGCAATTGTGCAGATCTGCATGGGCGCTCTAGACCTCTTGGGGGTAGTCGCAATTGGACTACTGGGTGCCTTATCGGTAACGGGTCTGCAATCAAATCAACCAGGCGACAGAGTTAGTTCCGCTCTTCGGGTTTTACATATATCTGAATCACCGTTTCAGACTCAAGCCACAATCCTTGGGGTTGGCGCAGTACTCCTTTTGGTGGGAAGAACTGTTTTATCTATCTTCTTTACACGTCGTATTTTGTTTTTCTTAAGCCGCCGGGGAGCACTGATTTCTGCAAATCTTATCTCGCGCTTACTTGCCCAACCTTTGCTCACGGTTCAAGCCAAAACCACACAAGAAACACTCTACGCCGTAACCAGAGGTGTGGAATTAATAGTTTTGCAAGTCCTCGCTACGGCAGTGGTTTTAGTTTCTGATTTATCTCTTCTTCTAATTATGGCAATTGGTCTTTTTGTAGTTGATCCCACCACCGCTATTGGCACCTTTGCCGTTTTTTCCTTAATCGGATACTTTTTATATCGTTTTATGCACGTTCGAGCAGGCGCATTAGGAGCTAAAAGTTCAGAATTAAACATCACTAGTAATGAGAAGATCGTTGAAGTGTTTGGGTCATACAGGGAATCAGTAGTCCGAAATCGCCGTGATTATTATGCGCGGGAAATCGGTAAGTTGCGATTTGCTTTAGCGGACACATCGGCTGAAATAAGTTTCTTACCCTACGTAAGTAAATATGTCATAGAAACGACTGTCGTATTAGGTGCGCTTTTAATTGGTGCCGCGCAGTTCATTCTACAAGATGCAACGCACGCAGTGGCAACCTTGGCAATCTTCTTGGCAGCCGGCACGCGGATTGCACCTGCCGTATTAAGAGTTCAACAAGGGTCGATTACGATTCGTGGGAGCCTTGGCCAAGCATCCCCGACGCTCGACCTTATTGCCGTCCTTGGTAATTCCCCCATGATTGAGAATGTTGATGACACTGTAGATATTATTCATGAAGGTTTTCAATCAGAAATCAAAGTTGTAAACGTTACCCTGACTTATCCGAACAAACCCAATCCAGCTATTTCTGATATCACACTCACGATCCCATCAGGTGCATCAGTTGCATTTGTTGGTCCATCCGGCGCAGGCAAGACAACAATCATTGATGTTTTACTAGGAGTGCTAAATCCTGACAAAGGAAATGTTTTAATTTCGGGCTTGTCGCCTTTATTGGCGGTTGCAAAGTGGCCAGGAGCAGTCTCCTACGTCCCTCAAGATGTCGTTATTTCCGCAGGTACGATACGTGAGAACGTCGCCCTGGGGTATCCGTCAGAGGAAGCCACCGACGAATTAGTGATGAGCGCTTTGAAAGTTGCGCATCTGGATGATTTTGTTTCGAATTTACCCGAAGGCCTAGACACACAAGTGGGCGAACGCGGAGCTAAAATCAGTGGTGGCCAACGCCAACGCCTTGGAATTGCTCGTGCAATGTTTACCCATCCACATTTGTTGGTACTTGACGAGGCAACAAGTTCTCTTGATGGAGAAACTGAGGCGAGTATTTCTGATGCTATTCATGCCCTCCGCGGATCAACGACTGTTGTGATGATTGCCCATCGATTGTCAACGGTTCGAAATGCAGACATCGTTGTATATTTATCCGAAGGTAAGGTGTTGGCAACGGGAACTTTTGATGAGGTGCGTAACACTGTTCCGGACTTTGATCGCCAAGCCAAATTAATGGGTTTGTAGGCAAATACCCTAGATGTTTATAAAGTAGACTCCCTCACATGCGAATTTTGGTAACTGGTGGGGCTGGTTTTATTGGCTCCCATCTAAGCGAGCGACTCATCTCTGACGGGCACACAGTCACAGCTATCGACAATTTTTCTACTGGCAGAGCCTCAAATTTATCGAATCTTAATGGCGCAAATGGCTTCACTCTGGTCGAAGGTTCAATTCTTGATGCTAATATTTTGAACCCTTTAGTTAAGGATGCGGATTATGTTTTCCATCTAGCAGCAGCAGTCGGAGTATTTAATATTGTAAATAATCCACTAGCTAGTTTGTTAACTAATATTCGTGGAACGGAAAATGTTCTAGAGGCTGCACATGCAACTAAAACTCCAGTCTTCCTCACAAGTAGCAGTGAGGTATATGGAAAGAATATCTCTGACTCACTAAGAGAGAGTGATGACCGAATTCTTGGAAGTCCAGTCACTTTGCGATGGTCATATAGTGAAGCAAAAGCAATTGATGAATCTCTTGCATATGCTTACTTTGTTGAAAAACAGTTAGAGACGAGAATTGTGAGATTCTTTAACACGGTAGGGCCTCGCCAGCTTGGAGCATATGGAATGGTTGTGCCTCGCTTTGTTAAGGCAGCCCTGACTAATGATCCAATTACAATTTATGGAGATGGTAACCAAACACGTTGTTTCGCCCATGTTTATGATGTCGTTGATGCAGTTCTGGCTATCGCTTTTGCTGGTAACACAATTGGTAAAGTAATCAATATAGGAAATGATTTCGAGATTTCAATCAATGGGCTAGCGAAAAAGATTATCGAGGAGACCGGTTCAAAGAGTGAGATGGTTTATGTTCCTTATGAAGAAGCCTACGGTGATGGTTTTGAAGATATGGAACGACGTGTTCCAAATATTGAATTAATCAGTCAATTGGTTGGCTGGAAACCTAAGCGTGATTTGTCAACCATGATTGCCGACATTTCGGTAGAGATGAAGAAGATTTCTTAGAGCGAAATAACACCAGTTTGGCCTGCGAGTGAGTTCGTACAGTCAAGAATCTTGATTCCCTTAGAAATTAATTGAGTTAGATTCATTCCTGGTTGCTTAGTTGCAAGGATTGCAACATCACAATCCCAGTCTAAATCAACGGGATTTGAACCCTCCCAGACCGGTACCAACGGATCATGCCATGCAACATCGGCACCTTGCGCCCTCAAGTAATCTCGTAATTCTGAGACCGGAGTCTCGCGAACATCTCCAACGCCAGGCTTATATGCAACACCAAGGATTAGAACTCTTGAATTCTTGATATTCGAATCGACCATGCTTAATGCGCGCTCTGCTACATATTTCGGCATCGCATGATTAATTGAATCAGCCGATTCAACAAATGCTGCTTTGCCACCATTTTGTCTTGCCCACCACGTTAAGTACAACGGATCGACTGGAATGCAGTGTCCACCTACACCAACGCCTGGTCTAAATGGCATGAAGCCATATGGCTTGGAGGATGCGGCGTCTATGACTTCATGAACATTAATTTCACTTGCAGAACATAATTGAGCGAATTCGTTGATGAGCGCAATATTGACCAAGCGAAAAGTATTCTCTAGAAGCTTGGCCGCTTCGGCCACCTCAGGTGTTGAAACTGAAACAGCTGCATCACAGATGGATTCGTAGAATGCGAGCGCTCGAATTTGCGACTCTTCATCGATTGCCCCAACAAGGCGTGGAGTATTTTTTTGATTCCAAACTGGGTCACCTGGGTTAACGCGCTCAGGTGCGCTTGCGAAGTAGACCGATGAAGTTTCACTTGGTTTAAGCGAGTTAACAATTGGGATAATGATGTCTCGTAGAGTGCCTGGGTATGAGGTCGATTCACTGACGACCAAGGTTTCATTCGACACGTACGGAGCAATACCTGTTGCTGCACTACGCAATAGTGTTAGATCTGGTTCGCGTTTTTCATCCAATGGCGTCGGAACACAGATTGTTATTACTGATGCTTGTGAAACTGAAGAAAAATCAGTAGTTGCTTTGTAGGCACCTTTTGCAATCGCGGCTTGAAGCTGGGCATTTGAGATGTCTTCAACTGGGCTCGAGCCTCCATTAATTTGGGCAACTTTGGCCTCAAAGTTATCTACCCCGATGACCGTCCAGCCAGCATAAACGGCGGCCATAGCCAGTGGCAGGCCAACGTAGCCTTGGCCGATAATGGCCAGTATTTGGGGCTTTTGTGCGCTCACGGATGGAATCCTAACCTCTCGGCATGGTTTTACGTACACACAGGGGCTACGGCCCTTTGTGGCCTTCTAGGTGGAAAATTAAGGGAAGATTGCTGAGTGAGCCAGGATAGAAAGACTCCGATAAGAGTCATGCGAATTATCGCCCGCATGAATGTGGGTGGGCCGGCCGTACAGGTTTCGGGGCTTATGAGAGGTTTTAATTCCGCCGATTTCGATCACCGTTTATATACAGGTTTTTGCGCCGCCGATGAGGCCGACTATTTAGACACGGTTGCAACCGATGTAAAAGCTATTCGCATCGAGGGCTTTGGAAGGCGAGTAAGCCTAGGTGGAGACGTAAGAGCTTTTGTCTCGCTTATAAATGAGATCAGAAGTTTCAAACCGCACGTTATTCATACACATACGGCTAAGGCTGGCTTCCTAGGTCGTATTGCATCAATTGTTTCCCTGCAACCATCTATCCGTGTGCACACATTTCATGGGCATTTACTCAATGGATACTTTGGAAGCCTTAAACGGAGATTAGTTATTATTGCTGAACAAGTTTTGGCAGTGTTTACACATGAACTTTTAGCTGTTGGAGATAAGGTTCGCCAGGATTTGTTAGCCGTGGGAATTGGAAACTCAAATAAATTTGGATTGATGCCTCCAGGATTAGAAATCGGCCAATTGCCAAATAAGGTTGAGTCACAAGAATCCTTCGATCTCTCAACAACTACATTGCAATGTGCATTTATCGGACGCGTGACACAGATTAAGCGTCCAGATAGATTCCTAGATGTGGTTAGTGAAATAAAGAAACGTGGAGTTCGCCTTGAATTCTTTATGGCTGGAGATGGTGAGTTATTAGATACATGTAGAGAAAGAATTACGAGTGAAAATTTGCCCGTTAAAGTTTTAGGATGGCAGAGCAACATTGAAAAGGTCTTAGCTGCAGCCGACATTGTTGTGTTGACGAGTGATAATGAAGGTACCCCCTTAAGTCTGATACAGGCGGGAATGTCTGGATTGCCGGTTGTAACAACAAGGGTTGGATCTGTACCCGAAGTGGTATTGGATGGAACAACAGGAATCATTGCAAGTTTAGATATCCGGAAGATTGCTGATGCCCTCGAAAAGCTAGCCAATAGCAGTAGCTTAAGAGGACAATTGGGTACTGCTGCCAAGGAGTTCACATTGGCTAACTTTGGTGTAAAACGTTTAGTGCATGACCATGAAGTGCTTTACAAAAAACTTCTTGCTAATCGAGCCAAGTCCTAGCCCAGAGCTCTAGCATTAACATTGGCCACAGAAGGCTATCTTTGTCCTCGCCAGCCATGTGAACATCAATTACTTTTTTAACTTCACTGGCCTTAAACCAGCCCCGCTGAGTCGCCGTTGTATCTGTAAGCGTGTCAATGACCATTTCTTTCATCCCGGTGCGAAGCCATTCGGCGCGAGGAATACCAAAACCCATTTTTGGGCGATCAATCAGAGTGGCGAGAACTAGCGAGCGTGCAACATCTTTAAGAATGTGTTTAGTTTCGAATCCCTTGATCTTGTATTTTCGCGGTAGAGATAAACCCCATTCAACGACATTGACATCTAACATAGGCGAGCGAAGTTCAAGACTATTTGCCATCGTTGCAATATCCACTTTTACAAGTAAGTCTCCTGGTAAATATGCAGCTAAATCTGATCTAATCATCCGGTCAAAGGATGAGATGTGCCCCGATGCGAATTGACTAATAAATGCATTTTCAGCTGCCCTCGATATGAAATCTGGGTTAAGTAGTGTTGATAAATCATTAGGTTGGGCCAAGGATAAAATCGAGCTGTATCTAGTCGCTAACGAGGCCTTAGGTGATAGTTGAGAGCCAATACGGTTAATCTTTCGAGTATTGCCGAAAGATTGTTTACCTGCAAAGTTTAATGCCGTGCGGGCAATTCCCAAAAAGGGATTTAGTTTTTGCATGACTGGCGTTGCTAAGTAACGGTCATAACCACCAAAGACTTCGTCTCCACCATCTCCACCAAGAGCAACAATTAAATTTTCACGAGCAAATTTGGCCAATAAATACGTTGGCACGATTGAGGAATCGGCAAATGGTTGGTCTAGGACATGTGCAATCTTTTCGACTACTAGCGCTGGGTCAGGATTTAGTATCTCTTCGTGGTGATTGGTGCCTAAAAAGTTGGCTACCTGTTTGGCGTGGTGGGCTTCATTGAATTGCGCACTATGGAATCCAATTGAATACGTTTGGACTCTCTCGCTCATCAACTTAACCATATATGCCGTGACAATTGTTGAGTCATATCCTCCGCTAAGGAATGACCCGAGGGGGCGTTCTGAGATTAGGCGGCGGGAGACTGAATCCTCAATTAACTTCTTAGTGGTCTCCAGTGCATCTTCGTAGGAGATATTAACTTTGGTCTCAAAGTCTGGAACCCAATATGTTGATGTGGATGTTTTACCCTCGCGCCATGTCAGTAATGATGCTGGCGGAAGTTGGCCGATTTCATTAAAGGCTGAATGTGGGGCGTTGATGTATCCGTACTGCATTACCTCTGCCACCATGTCGGTACGCAACGTACGATCTGGACGTGCCAACATTAAGGCTCGGACTTCCGATGCGAAAAACAATGTGCCATCGTTTAATTGCGATATCCACAATGGTTTCTTGCCCATGCGATCGCGAATTAGGTGAAGTGAGTTATCACGGGCATCGTGAATGGCAATTGCAAACATTCCATTGAGTTTGCCGATGAAGCCCAGGCCATATTTTAGATAGAGATTAATGATTACTTCGGATTCACTTGAAGTTCTGCAGTGAACGCCGCTCTGTTCTAATTCGTGTCGTAGTTCGCGATAGTTATAGATCTCACCGTTAAAGACCATATTTATCTGCTCGGTGGCATCGGATGCGGGTTGTTTACCTGCAGCGATTTCAACGATTGCTAATCGGCCCATTCCTAGGCCAATTCCAGCATTTACGTAGGTTCCACTGTCATCTGGACCACGGTGCTGCAGAGCTATGAGTTGAGCATCTAGAAGTTGTTTACTTGGCGCGTTAGGTCCAATACCTCCGGTAATTCCGCACATTTATTTAGTGCTTAATCTACGGTCGCAGGGCCATTGGCAACGCTTTGGCCGAACTCTTTTAGCCATTCAACCGTTTCAGACAATGCTACTTCAAATGGTTTTGGCGCAACGTTTGGGAATAGTTTCTTAAGCAGTACTGGATCATTTTGTGACTCTTTAACATCGCCAAGGCGTTCAGGTCTGTAGTTGACCTGTAAATCTGGAAAGTGTTTCTTTAGCATCTCAATTGTTTCGTTAAGGAAAATCCGGTTGCCATAAGCCAAGTTCATGGCGCCTTCGGTTAATACTTTCTCCTTCATCGCTGTCATCGCAATATCAAGAACCGTATCTACGTAGGTGAAATCACGGGAAGCGCTGCCATCACCGTAAACATCTATCGGCGCACCTTGCATCGCAAGCCATATCCACTTTGGCAGGACGGCGGCGTACTCATGGTCGGGGCGTTGACGTGGGCCGAAGACGTTAAAGAAGCGCAAGAGTGTTGTTGGCACGTTGTAAGCCGCGGCATATGCCTGAACATATCCTTCACCCGCTAATTTGCTTGCGGCATATGGAGTCATTGGTCCAAGCCACATTGACTCATCTTTTGGTAGCTGCATGTTGCGGCCATAGACCGATGAAGAGGATGAAAAAATTACGTGAGCACCGTTGGCACGGGCAGCTTCTAAGACATTAAGTGTTCCTGTTGCATTCACATCATGGGTAGCGACTGGGTTTTTAATTGAACGGGGCACTGAACCACGGGCAGCGAGGTGGAAGATGGTTTCGCATCCTTTAAGTGCATTACTGAGCGCTTTAGGGTCGGTGATTGATACCTGCTGAAAATCCGATTTTTCTTGGTCAACATTGGAAATCAGGCCAGTTGAAAGATCATCTACTACGACGACGTCACAGCCTTCAGATATCAAGCGACGGGTTAAATTAGAGCCGATAAATCCTGCTCCGCCTGTGACCGCTACCTTTGCCATGCGGGCAATTCTAAGGGGTGTATTGGTCTATTCCTGGACGTGATTCTAAGGAAATGAAGCCATGAAAATGCTCTGTCCTTTAATATACCTAGTGCAAGGATTGTGAAATGTGAGACCGAGTTGATATGTAAGGGGCACTGTGAGTCAGCGCGATAAAGATGAGAACATCGACCAAGGTGTTATCGATGGCTTTGGCCATGAATGGGCAGCTTTTGATTACGTCGAGAGCGAGACAGCCGAGGCGCTAGACGCCCAGTTTGCCGCGTACTGCGCGCCCCTTGATTTAGCCCAGTTTGATCCGCAGAAATCTATTGCTGGTGACTTTGGCGCAGGTAGTGGCCGATGGAGTTCAAGGTTAGCGCCATATTTTTCACTCGTGTATGCGTTGGAGCCAAGCGATGGCGCGAGCACAGTCCTAAAAAAGAAATTTGCTGACGATCCAAAGATTGTCGTCTTGCAGGAGACAGTTGGAGTTAATTCGATTCCGGTCGGCTCTTTAGATCTTGCGATGTCGCTGGGTGTCTTGCATCATATTCCCGATACCGCTTTGGCGATTAAGGATGTCACGCGCAGTATCAAACCTGGAGGTGTGTTTCTCTGCTACTTGTATTACAGCCTTGAAAACAAACCGACTTACTACCGATTGATTTTTAAAGGTGTAAATCTAGTTCGCCGAGTTATTTCTGCCTCGCCACAGCCCGTGAGACGTTTGAGTGCCACGATTATCGCCGCACTTGTTTACTGGCCTTTAGCACGCCTATCTAAAGTACTAAGCAAGCTTGGGCGAAACACTGCAAACCTTCCTTTACATCATTATGCAGAGATGCCCTTTGTAATGCTGGCCAATGACGCCCTTGATCGCTTTGGAACATCCCTTGAGCAGCGCTTTAGTAAGGCAGAAATAACTGAGATGTTGCGCGATGCCGATTTTGATTTAACAACGTTGAAGTTTTCCGAGATCGAACCCTTTTGGACTTTTGCAGTTAATAAGAAGAAGTAGTTAATCCTCGGGGGGAATTCGTAGAAAACAAATTAAAGCTACTGCCCAGGTGGCTGCCGCTAGATATGTAAAAGGCATACCGAGGGTTTTTGGGGCGCTGTAAATTCCGATAGCCAGTAAGGCAAATAAGCCAGAGCCGGCCCATAATAAAATCGCTGCAACTCTATGAGATATTCCTTTTCGCACCAAGCGGTGAGATAAATGATCTTTGCCGCCGGTTAGTGGCGATAAGCCACGGTAGATGCGCGAAGTCACAGCGACAGTTGTATCCAAAATTGGTACCGCCAATAAAATCGGCATAAGGGCAAGCGATTTCCAACTTGGGTCGATGCCAGGGTTAACGCGTATTGATAAAACCGAAATAACCACGCCTAAGAAAAGTGCCCCGGCGTCGCCCATATAAATCTTGGCCGGTTGTTTGTTCCACATGAGAAATCCTAGAGTTGCACCTGCAGTGACTATTGCGAGCGCACTGACGGATTCCTGACCCTGGTTGTAAGCGATATAGAAAATACCAAGCGTAACAACGACTGCTGTGCCGGCGGCGCCGCCATCTAAGTTATCGAAGAAGTTAATTGAGTTGCAGATTCCAACGATCCAAAAGACTGTGAGTGCTTGGTTGATTATCGAATCATCAAAAGCAACACCGACAGTATTAGTGTTAATGAGGACAAGTGATACAGCGACGGCGATGATGGTTTGAAGAATGAGTCGAGGCAGCGCTGGCAGTCCGCGCAGATCATCGATCAGCCCCATTAGCCCCATCGCAAGTGCCGGGATTAAGACATAGCTAGCAAGTGGAAAGTTTGTAGTGGTGAAATCTGAGGCGACAACACCGGCATAGGTAAGGGCGGTAACTGCGATTGCGATTGAGACCCCACCTAAATACGGCACCGGCTCTTTCTGGGTCTTTCGCTCAAGATTGGGCTTATCCATTGCGCCTATGCGGATAGCTAAAAGCCTTATGGGCCATGTCAGTAGGCCGGTCAGGGCAAAGGCCATAAGGCCAAGGAGCGCGAATTGGCTGGCGCTAAAACTCATGGAGCGAGTATAGGTATGAGGCTGTGAATTGATTGAACGCTCTGTCGGTGCTTAGTTTTACTGTGCGAATATCGGATTGGGCTTACTGGCTTCACACGTCAGATTAAGGGGTATTTTAAATGAAAGTTATTGGTGCTATTCTTGCATTTGAAAGAGGTCAGAGATGGTGATGACGGCGCAGCTCCAGGTGGATTCACAGGTCACTGCCGCTGCCCTGTCCAAGGCGGCATTTCAGGCCTCTGAGTACTTAGGTTTGAAGCAGAAAGAGTTCGGACAGATTATTGGCCTGAGTCCGACGAAGGTCTCGCACTTGTGGTCGGCACGCTACACCTTGAATCCATCGATCAAGAGCGAGTGGGAAAACTCGATTCTCTTCATCCGTCTCTTTACTTCTCTTGATGCAATTCTCGGAGAGAAAGAGGCGGCACGAACTTGGCTGCGAGGAGAAAATATCGCTTTAGGCGATTCACCTTTCAACTTGATCCAAAGCGTTGAAGGGTTGGTTCATGTCGTTAACTACGTGGACTCCAGCGGCAATAGCTTCTAAGGCCACAGCTTTCTCGCAAAGGATGGGCCGGTTGGCTCTTAAGAGTTCGCAATCATCTATCTATAAAATTACCGATACCGACGATGAAGCGGCCCTTGTTATAAGAGCGATTACTAATCAGCGTGCGAACTCGATTAACACGTTCGGTAAATTGCATCCATTAATGCGAGAGCCTTTTACAGCTAAGGCATATCCGGGTGGCTCGCGCTTTCGAGCTCAATTTGATCCTGGCGTATTTTATTGCGCCGATAGATTTGAAACAGCGGCAGCAGAGCGTGGATACCATCACAATCTCTTTGTAAAGAACTCACCGGAGCTCGAAAGTTCAGGAGCGACTGCCTTTACATTCTTTACTATAGAGCTCTCAATGGAGCTCGTGGATGTGCGTTTGGCACCTTTTAGTAAAAGTCCACAGATTTTTCACGATAAGAATAGCTACGCACAATCTCAGCGCTTTGCTTCTTTGGTTCGGCAGTCCGGTGTGCCTGGCATTAAATACACATCGGTTAGAAATCCAGATAAGGCGTTCTGTGTTGCAATGCTTTCGCCCGAAGGTTTTGCCGCAACACAACCTTCGAGCTGGGATGAAAGCTGGTTTTGTATCGCCGATGGAAAAGGAGCCCGATGGTTCAATAACTCTTCCCTGGGTGCGCAGGCCCCCGTAAGTTTTATTTATGAGTAATCCCCGCGTCCCGATACATCTATCGCTAGACGTTAGGTTTACCCCATGAGAATTCAATCTGCCGCCAAAACCACCCGTACCGCCTTTGTAGGGCTACTAGTCGCTGTGCTGGCGGGTATCGCCGTGCCGGCCATTAGCTCGGCGGCGGCGCCCGATGTTGTAAAGCTCGTGGTGCACTATCAGCGCCCAGCCGGTGATTACACGGGTTGGAATTTGTGGCTCTGGAAAAACTCATCGGTTAACACCAACGATAAATCCATCGATACAAAAGGCGTCCCGTTCAACGGCGATGACAGTTTTGGAAAAGTACTCACTCTTGAAATTCCTGATATGAAGAACTTTGAAGATATTGGAATTATTGTGCGCCTAAATGATTGGGCGGAAAAAGATATTGGTTCCGATCGCTTTATTAGCATCTTCGATGCAAATGGAAAAGCTGAAGTCTGGTTACGAAAAGGAGATCCTGAAATTCACTACTCATTGCCGACTGAACCTATAAAAGCTAATCCTGCGATCGCTCAAGCAAAACTATATGACTCATTAGCATTTACTAAGAAATATACTTACAAAGGTAGCGATTTAGGAAATACCTATAGCAAAGCTAAGACAGCATTTCGTGTCTGGGCTCCAACTGCTACCAAGGTCTCACTCGTCACATATGCAACGGCCGAGACTCCAACAGCGCAAGGGGTTGCTAGTGCGATGGTGGTAGGCGTCAATGGAACTTGGACGGCTTCCATTAGTGGCGATAAGAATGGTTTGATTTATGGCTACCGAGTAACTGTCGATGGTGTCACGCGAGATGCAGTTGATCCTTATGTGCGTGCGACAACGGTTAACGGTGCACGTGGGGTTGTTGTAGATCTATCAAAGACTAATCCAAAGGGTTGGTCTACAAAGAAGCCGGCATTTAGTGGCAAGGCAACCGATGCGATTATTTATGAGCTTCACGTTCGCGATTTATCAATCGACCCATCCTCTGGAGTCAAAGCACGCAATGCCGGTAAATATTTAGCCTTCACTGAGACCAAGACTTCAATAGGTGGAACAAGTACTGCTGTTGCATCGATTAAAGCGCTCGGTGTAACCCACGTAGAGCTACTTCCAGTCTTTGATTATGCATCCGTTGATGAGAAGAACCCAAGCTTTAACTGGGGTTATGACCCTCAGAACTACAACGTTCCAGAGGGCTCATATAGCTCGGACCCAACTAATCCAACGCTTCGCATAACCGAGTTAAAGTCTGCGATTCAGGCCTTGCATGATCAAAACCTGCGCGTGAACATGGATGTTGTTTATAACCATGTCTATGACGCTGTTGGTTTTTCTCAGAACCAGATTGTCCCGGGGTATTTCTTTAGAACCGATAGCAACGGCAATCTGACAAATGGTAGCGGCTGCGGCAATGATGTCGCCTCAGAGCGTCCGATGGTGAGCAAGTTTATTGTCGACTCAGTTAAATTCTGGGCTAGTGAATATAACCTCGATGGCTTCCGTTTTGACCTCATGGGCTTAATGGATATCGATACTGTCACAGCAATTACTGCTGAGCTTAAGAAGATTGATAAGAGCATCATTATTATCGCCGAGGGTTGGAACATGGGCACACTGCCCGATAAGGATAAGGCTGGTCAGATGAATGCCGATCTTTTGCCAGGAGTTTCGATGTTTAACGACCAACTACGAGATGGAATCAAGGGTTCGGTCTTTGATAAATTAGATAAGGGTTTTGCAACGGGCAAAACAACTGCAACTAATAGCGTTCAAGTAGGAATCACTGGAAATATCTATTACTCGGATTCACCGCAGTGGGCACAAAAGTGGACAACGATCGCTCCGGGACAGTCAGTGAACTATGTTGAGTCCCACGATAATTTGACGCTAGCTGACAAGATTATAAGCAGCGTGCCTACTGCAATGCCTGCGCAAATTGCACAAATGTCACGTTTTGCTTCATCCATTGCCCTGCTTGCGCAAGGTCTGCCATTTATCCAGGCAGGTCAAGAGTTCTTGCGCAGTAAGGGTGGAGATGACAACAGCTACAAGTCATCTGATGCTGTTAACTCCATTAAGTGGAATACCAAGGCAAC
>Ga0209297_1000540_pt1 | contig 23998 bp, 31 predicted proteins | sample S_130805_MF_Meta_FD_187322 | JGI IMG/M metagenome (GOLD analysis project Ga0209297, IMG submission 187322) | Freshwater microbial communities from Lake Simoncouche, Canada to study carbon cycling - S_130805_MF_MetaG (SPAdes) (version 2) | ecosystem: Environmental > Aquatic > Freshwater > Lake ...
CGAGAGTAGAAATTTTAATAAGATCGTAGTATCCATCAGTATTAGTAATAAAAACTATAACCTTGTGTTCTTTATCTCTTGACTCAGCCGTTTTGTTATCTATGTCATCGCATACAGTTAAGCGAAGACCGAATCTTAAATTCAATTTAGCATCTTCGCAAGACTTATAAGCTTCTAAAAAGCCAGAAATAGAATCGTCCACTAAATATAAGTTATCTAGATCTAATTTTTTTGCTATATCTATTATAGAGCTAGGCTCATCCGGCTCGCTTGAGCCAGCCTTAGCAAGCGTCAAGATAGACTTGCCAAGGCTGTAATGAGACTTAAAAAGAGGAGCAGCCGAATACTTCATGCGTTAGTATGCTCTGAAGAAGCGGGAAGTCAATCAAAATGTGGGATCGTTTTTTCTCCAGTAAGGGCAGCCTTTATATTCTGTTTTTTCAATAAGAGCGACTTTTGGATCGTCAAGGAGAGCCTCTCTTTTGATTGAGGATTTAATAAATTTATCATTTATATCCGTACCAATGTAGTAAGTCGCGGCAAGTCTAGATGGGCAAATCCACTTTCCTTGAACATCGCTTCCGCACATCCATTTCTTTTTGGAAGAATTAGCTGCTAGATTTTCGGTTGAATTTTTCTCGTCAAATTTAGATAAGTACCCAGCAATATAAGCAAGATAAGCTTTGAATCCTTCTAGCTGTTCTTCTGTGGGTTTTGGAGCTTCTTGGATTGGCTGCTTCTTAAACTTTAAAAATATAAAAGAAACATCTGGAATGTGTCCTTTAGTTTTAAATACAGCCAAAGAATACATCAGATTTTGCAAATTAAAATCAATCTCTTCTTTAGAGAACTTTGCTTTGCTTGATTTATAATCGTAAATTTTATAATCAGTATCGTTAAATTTTGCAAGCTTATCTATAAAGCCATTAATTATATAGTCTTCTTCTTCTAGTTTAAATTCAGATTCAGCTTCGACAAGCAGCGATCCATTGCAAAAGAAATCACTTTGCAGTCCAGTCTGGATCATCATATAAATAAGATCCAAATTTTCTTCGTCGTCTACTTTTAATTTTTTGGCATTCTTTAAGATGAGCCTATGAATAGCCGGGTTTTTAATAATTCCAGCTTTTCCAGAACATAGATCTTCAAAATATTTCTTGTGCCTATCTGTAAGAAGTAGCTCAAAAATTAAATGACAAATCGTACCTCTTGACGCCCCGGAGTTTGAAGTGTCAGGAAACTTAAGGATATATTTAGAATAGTAAAGCCAGCTACATCCCTCAACAGTTTTAATCTTGCTCGCGCTGAGCTTAATTTTTTCTTTATTTATTGTATTGATTTGTGCCATTCTAAAATCCTGTTTTTATCTTTCAAGTTGAGGTCAGCAAAATCGTTTGCGCCCTTTGGTAATTTGATCACTATTTGATCAATGTCAAAATAATCTCTTAACTTATTTCGTGTTGCTTGAGCCGCCATGTTACCAGCTCCATTTTCTGAACCATCATTATTAAAAGCTATTACTATCTTACTAGGATTGATTGAAATAAGAGAATAAATAATCTTAGGAGTTACATTCAAACCAAAAGTAACAATACAATTATTAATTCCATTCTCTCTCAGCGCCAGCATATCACCAATGCTTTCGACTAGAATGATGTTTTTGGCAGATTTAAGATCTTTAAGATTAACTTTCAATGGGAAAACCCATTCTTTTTTATCTCCAATATGCTTCCATTTCGGCCTTCCTTCTAAGCTAAGTTTTGAAACGTCTCTACCTGAGAAGCCAATGATGTTATCTTGATTATCAAATACTGGAAATACATATCTATTAAACATCTTTCCGCTAGTGGCAACTCCACCTTGGAACTCTTCTAGGACAGAAGACGAAATACCTCGATTATTCCAATAAGAATGGTCTCTTAAAAGTTTAATTAAAATAGACTTCTCAAAAGTCGTGGTTTGTTTTGTTAATGCTTTTGGTTTTTCAGCTTCTTCGGAATTAGTATTTATCCCTTTAGCCGCTATCCAATGCTTTGCTTCATCAATGTTTTTTAGTTTAAGAGTTAACTTAACTAAATCTTCTATTGATCCGCTAATGTTCTCTTTGAAATCAACCCATTGTCCTGAGTTCTTCCAAATGCGTAATACACTATCATTATCAGAGTCGCGATAAAGAGGTTTAGCTCTAAACTCTCTACCGTTATCAGTTAATGTGTATCCTATGTCTTGTAGTATTTGTCTTACCGATTCGCAGTCGTTCATAAAACTTCGCCATCTTCAGAGTCATTTAGATCTGGCCGGAGAGATCTAGCTTGTACGATTTCAGAAAGAGTTCCTGTTTCTTGTACGTTAAAGTTAGCAATATTGAAACTAATAAAATTAGGTTGATATCTTACTGATCTTCCGTCTTGAATTCTTACGAGATCATGATGTCCTTGGGAGTCTCTGCCTTGGAATCGAGTAGCAAGAGGAATCATCTTATGAGAGCCGAACTCTTGACCGTCTTCAGCGATCTCTTCCACAGTCTTGCGCCTGAAGATAGCGACGTATGAAGCATACCATTGTAAGCGATCCGATTGAGAGATCGCGCTGCTATCGTCAACGCCATTCTCTGCGCTGCGATTTAACTGACAAGCTGTGAGAATTGGAACATTTAATTCTAGAGAAAGCTGTTTCAAAGAATTCACCTTGTCTCCGATTAGTTGGTATTCTTGTTTGTTTTTATCAGATTCTCCAGTTAATTTAATGTAATCATAAATGATCACACATGGATTGCCCCGACCAACTTTAGAGAAATACCAACGCTTTACAATAGAGATTATTTCTTCGATTGGTTTTCCAGCTACTTGAAGGTGATCTACTTGATTGCTTACGCTTCTTATCGCGGCTTTGCTTTCTTCAAATTTCTTGTAAAGCTGAGCATTCTTTTTCCAATTGCCAGTTTCTAGATGCCATACTGAAATCCCAGTAAGAGAAGAAGCTATTCTGAATTTCATGTCTATTGTAGACATTTCGGTATCAAGAACAAGAGCTTTGCATCCTTTGTTTATGCTTGTTACTTTGATAGCAAGATCGTTAAGGATTGTGGACTTGCCGTGCTTTGGCCGACTTACCCAAGCGTAAAGATTGCCGGGGCGAATGCCGCCATATAGACGATTGAAATTATCGTATGGAGTTTGAAGGCCATTTTCAGAAATAGGATTGTTTCCACGCTCTTCAATAATCTCAATAATATTAGAAGTTACGTCTTCTGGTTTATTGTTTTCATTAGCGTAGACACAGATCTTATCGTTATAAATCTTATCTGATTCCGTGATGATTTCTTCGATAGGCTTTTCAGCGCAGCTATGAGCAAACTTTTTGATCTCGTCTCCAGTCTGCTCGATTTCTCTGCGGATCCTCAGCTTCAACAGCTCTTTCGCCGCTTCAATAAGTCCAAGCTTAGTAGTCGGAATCAAACAAATGCTACTAACATAATTAAAGATATCAATAGTTTGATCTTTAAATGTGATTCCTAGATTCTGGGCTTTTTGAGCTATTAGAACTTTATCAATCTGCTCTCCTTTATTAAAGGTTTCCCTGAAAACGCAATAAATAGTATAATGAACTTCATTGACAAAATCATTCTCACAGATAAAATTTTCTATATCTGCATACGAATCAGAATGTTTAACTAAACCAGATAAAACATATTTTTCTATTTGAAGTGAATAAATGGGCATTACAGTATTATATTGTATTTTTCCTTAAAGAATTTTTCGCTCAACTCGTCTACTTGGTCGTGATAAACCTCAACAAGAATAAATTTATTAAGAGTTAGCCAATTTTCTTTAGCTACATCTCTTTTGATAGACTTTAAATAATTCAATCTGGATTCACCGTGAAAGAATTTATTAAAAGCAGAGTGCTGCGGACCATGAACTTCTACAGCAATCTTGCGCGTTGCGTTGATTAAATCAACTTTTAAAAGCGACCCATACACAGGAAACTCCTCATAGACGATGTGATTTTTCCAATATTTCTTGAGGAACTGCTTGGTCTTGAATTGGATTTTTGAGCGAGAGGGCTTCTCCCAATCAATTAAATAATTAGAGACGTTTTTGCTTGCAGCTTTACCGTATATATTATAAAGCTTCACTTCTTCAGAGCAGAGATAAATTTATTAAATAAATACTTCGTAATGTCTTGATGTTCTTCAAGGAAATTTTTGAGATTACCTTCTCCTTGATGTTGCTTCGGAAACTCTAAGTTATTCTCAGCCAGTTCTTTTATCAACTCATCAGTAATGGTAATCCAAGCTCCCTTGGCGTGAGCGAATTCCCATGCTAAAAGCTGGTCGACAATCTCATACTCCACCCAAACACTTGACCCGTTAGATCTGCCGTATTTAATCGGATATCGAACTTCTCTTCCAGACTTTTCATTTGGAGTCTTTTTGAAAGCGATTTTGCACCAATGACCAACTGGATTGCCTTCAGCCTTGGTGTTGATATAGATAAAGTCTTTATTCCATCGCTGCTGGAATTCAAGAATCCAGTCTGAGTAATGCAGCGCCGCGTTCCCTCCGCTTGCATTGGTAACTTTTGGGTCACCTTTCTCGTATGGATTAATTTTAATTGAAGATCTTACTTGAGAAATAAGAAAACAAATATGCCCTCTTGAAGAAAACGCGGCGGCCATTTTACGAAGCAGATCTGCTGTCAACAAAGCTGCGCCAGCCGTTTTGTTTGCTTCTGTGGCTGACTTTGCCAAATCATTGCGCGGAACCAAGGCGTCAAGGCTATCAATAATAAAGAAATAAATATTACCGCCGTCATTATCCTTGATAAGCTCGCGCATCGTGTCTGTTACGAATTCGTAATCATTTGTAGGAATAACTCGCCATTTAGCGGGATCTAAGTTAACCCCAGATCTCGCTATCATATTTTCGCTAAGGCGACCCTCAGACTTAATATAAATAACGCATCCTTTTTCGGGGTGAAGAATTTGGAAGTTCTTAGCAAAGGCTAATGCATTGCTAGTTTTTCCTCCTTCCGTGATACCTGATGCTCTTACAATCCCCGGATGGATTCCTCCGCCCATCTCAATATCTAAAGTGAGACTACCACTGCTAACAACATAATCAATATTATTGTCAAAAGCGTAATGATGATCTTTGTTTTTATTCAGGATTGCGTCTAAAACTTTCAACTTTCCTGATGTAGTTGAGTCTTCTGATTCTTCTTGTACTTCTTTCTTTGGTCGTGCCATATTATTTTTTATTAAAAAGATTTAGGAACTCTTTTACAGAATTTGGTTTCTTTATTATTTCTACTGCTGGAGCTATTGGAGTTTCTGATAATTCTATTTTCTCCGAACCAAAAGCCATTGAGTTGTACTTTTTTACGTCTTTTAAAAATAGTTTTCCGTCATCAGTTAAAAACCAGCAAAGAGAAGGCATCTTTTGTCTGCCTTCTAGAAATATCAAAAAATCAAAACCATATTCTTTGATAAGTTTATTTGCTATTTTTATTTCTTTTGGCCAAGAGCAGTTTTTAGAATCGAAAAGGAAAGCCTTGACAAGCTTTTGGGAATCGGTCAATTGCCTGACTTTTCTAGCAGCACCAGTCATGGTTCAATCATGGGCGGTGTTTTCCGAAAGTCAAGGCTGACTTAAATCGTGATCAACCATTTTTTTGACTAATTGATTAAATGAAATTTTTGGTTGCCAACTCAGCTCTTCTCTCGCTGGATTAGAGTCGCCGAGTAAAAGGTCCACTTCTGCTGGTCTGTAAAATTTAGGATTTATTTTAATTAAAATAGATGAAGCAGGATCGTTTTTTAAAGCATATTCTGTTGTAATGCTGTACTCTTCAGACAAACCTTGCCCGTGCCAAGCTCCATCAATCTTGGCAGACTTAAAAGCTAACTCAATAAATTCTCTGATTGAATGGGTTTCATTACTAGAAAGGATATAGTCTTTTGGTTTTTCTTGATTAAGCATTTTCCATACTCCATCTACAAAATCTTCAGAGTCAGACCAGTCTCTTTTGGAGTCTATATTACCTAATTCAATTGGAGCAAATACTTGATTATTATCTATTGCTTTTTTAATCTTTGCTACTCCCTTGGTAATTTTACGAGTTACGAATTCTTCTCCCCTCTTTGTACCTTCATGATTAAATAAAATACCATGAACAGCGTATAAATTATAAGACTCTCTATAAACTTTAACAATATGTCTGGCTGACGCTTTTGATGCTCCATATGGACTCCTGGGTTTAATTGGGTGGTTTATGTCTTGAGGGCTGTAAGCAACGTCTCCGAATTCTTCACTAGATCCAGCAGAGTAGAACCGGCAAGATGGGCTGCGCTTTCTAATCGCCTCTAAGCACCTTGCAACGCCAGTGGCATTCGTATCGAATGTTTGCAATGGAATTTCCCAGCTACAACCCACGAAACTCTGCGCTCCAAAATTAATAAAATAATCTGGTTTAATATCTTGCACTATAGAGTCTATTGAAACACTATCGCCCAAATCTCCATAAATAAGCTTAAACCTGCTGTCATTGATAAACCATTGGCAATTAATAAAGTTCGGATTAGAACTTCTTCTAATCATTCCAAAGATGTCGTAGTCAGTATTTTTAAGTAAATACTCTACCATATTAGCTCCATCTTGACCGAGAACTCCTGTTACCAATACCTTTTTCTTCATAGACATCGTATTAATGATATATTAAATGAGAGTATCTATCTAAGTTTTTAGCCAAGAATACTGGGAGGTCTTTTTCAATATCTACTTTTCTAAGCTTAACAGAATCATTTGATAGGTTGTCTGAAAATATAAAAGATCCACCATCATTAATTCTATTATCAAACTCAACGCAAAATGTTTCAAAATCTGGCAATTTACTTTTATCAATAGGCTCAATGCAAGATAGGTATTTTTGATACACCTTTTCCTTGCCTCCTTGATATCCAAAATGCCATCCAGAGAAGTCAATGCATGGAACTTTATCTTTCATGTTCCTAAGGTACTGGGGAGTTACTTTATTAAAATTTCTATGATGGCAAAACACTGTTCCAATCCAACTCTTATCTACAGTCTCAAGATTTAAATAAAATACAAAATATCTCATTGCTTCAGAAACACAATTGTATTTATCTAAGAACTCTTGAAGGTGAGGGGTTATGTTTGGATTCCAAATTTCATCTACATCTGAGATGGCTACAATATCATCTTCTTTTAAATCTAAAGACTCGCAGCCTATAGATATTCTATTTCTTTGAAAATTTTCCATTGCCCAGCCTGCAACGCTTGGGTGATCTTCAACTTTCACATGGACTATCTTATCTAAGAAAGACTTGAATCTTTCTTTGTTATCTTCAAAGTAAAATGGCTTATCTAATAGAGATTGAGTTTTAGAAGCCTCAACAAGAACAAACTTATCAACGCAGTCATTAAGAATATTTAATCTTAACTCTAAAATATCTAATTCATTAAAGAATGGAAAGCAATCAACAATCATATCATCTTGTCAATTTCTTCAGAGATCAATTCTAATGTAATATTAGATATCTTGTCTTTCTCTATATATTTTGCATTGGGATTTACTGGTTGCCAATTCTTAGAGGTGGTTACATGAGGATAGTAATTGTAAGCATAGATACCAAATGTTGGAAAAGAATATCCCGAAGCTATCCATGCCATAGCAGAATCTACTGTAAATAAATAATCACAAGATAATGTGAATTTAATAGAATCAAAAAATGACCCAGTGAATCTCTTTTCGCATATTTGAGGTTGATCAGGAAGGCCAATTTGAACTGGAGTGTAGCCTTTAGCTTTTAGTAAATCAGATATTTTTTGAGCTTGTTCTAAGTTAGGAGTCTTTGCGTCTCCTCTAGTTTCTGCAAAAAGATTAAGAGCAACATGTCTTTTATTTCTCTGGGTTTCAAAATACTGGTTCAATTCAACTTGAAGATTATCGGGGGGCCTTAAGCCGTGAGCAAGGCACGCTTCTGCTGCTTGATGATTATTAATATACCAGTGTTCTTGCGTGTGAGGGGGCATGGCGTCAAAAGTGAAATTATACCTTTCGGCCATTATGTGATCAACATCTTTCTGAGAAGGCCAATCGTTATAAGCTTCCCAGATGTGAATTTTATTAATTAATGGATGGTTTTCAAAAATAGGAGCTAACGAGGAATACTTTTGGTTGATGCCAAAATGCAATTCACAATTGGGAAGCCTTTCCTTTAGAGCCCTGCAAACAACCGTATTAATACACAAATCTCCATACTGGCCTTGATTAAACCCAATGTATTTCATTAAAGATTAATAGATGTATGAGGTGGTATATTTCTAAATTTATCTTCATTTTTATGCCATAGCATTGAACTGTGACTCCAGTCTTTATTTTTTAGAATATATACTTCTTGATAAAAACATTTATCATGAATTTTATGATCTACAATTTCAAAAGCCATTTGCTTAAGAAAATATTCAAAATTATTAACCGGATATAGCAATCCGGGATAAATTGTATTATGCTCAGTCTTTACATTTGGTATAGAAAGATATAAAATAGAATCTTGCTTTAATATATTTTTTATTTCTAATAAACAGCTATAAGGATTAGTTAGGTGCTCTATAGTTTCAAAACACAATACCGCATCAAAAAATCCATGTTTATCAGGTGCTGAGAAATTGTCTAAATCAACTTTTTGATATTTAAATGGTTGATTTGATATGTCTGCTCCATCGTATCCATAATAATTGGGTTGAATGTTTGCTGATAGTCTATTGTAAATAAAACCAAGACCGCATCCAATATCGGCTATCTTTTGATTTATTAAAAAGTTAAGGCTGAGGTCTTCTACTAAGAAGTCTAGTCTGTCTTTGTGAGATCTTTCATATTCTTCATATGAATGGCCATAAGTATTATAAAAAAACTCGTATTTCATTACTTTAAATTGTCTATATAAGATTGTAAAAATGGATGGCTTATGGGGTTTTTTGCAACAAATTTTTTAAACTCATCTACTCCGCAGTCATGAATGAATAAGTCTTTGCGGCTAATTTTTCCAATTCTATCAAAAGAGCAGTGGGTTTTATAAAACCTAGTTAATCCGCCTTCTGCGCAGCTAAGATATTTACTATAAGGAGCCAAGTCTTTTGTTTTTTCAATAAAATCTTTAACATTTTCACATCCAAAATAACGCCCCTTTAAAAGTTTTTTTGATAAAAACAATACATCTTGATCTATGGTATCTTGAAAAAAACAATCTTTTCTGAAATTACTACAAACAAAATCTTTATTTTCTAAATCTTTTGAAACATCATAAGCGAATAAGGCGTCACTAGATAACAAAAAAAAGTCGATATCGTTCTCGAAACATATCATTTGCCAGTCTCGGACTACTCTTGGGAAGCCGTTCAAATGATCTAATTTATTGGAAAATTTTCTTATGTGAATTTTTTTAGAAAAATCTAATTTGAAATCGTTTTCTTTTATAAAATCGACAGGTTCTTCAAATTTTTCTACCATCCAATCAATTGGAAGGTCTGAGCCGCAATCAGTAAAAACGACATGATAGTCTGAAGGAAAAAAAGCTTTAACATAAAGATATGCTAAATAATACATCTCTGCATATCTGCATGCATAATTTTTTTCGCCTCTGTTTGCTCCTTTAATAATTTTTCCAGAAAATATTGATGTGTCAGCAAAATAACCCAACAGGACCACTTTATGCATAAATTTATCTTAAACACTCTATGTCAAAAAATCTAAAAGAATTATCTACATGATCTTGATCGTGAATTGAATTGCCATAATATTTAAACCACTCTCTTTTAAAATTATTCTGATCTAATATATAATTCCATAGTCTCTCTGATCCCGGATTGTAAATATTCAATTTGTCTAAATTATTAAAACATCCATCAATTGAAATGTCCATCCATTTTGGAGATGTATAAAAGAAGTAATCAGAGGGTAAGTTATTTTTATGATGATGCACCCAAATTGAATCTTCAGTAAAGTTATCGAGATACTCTTTTTTGAATTCACTTCCTAAAACCGTATTGATTCTATTGCTGCGAGCAGGGTTGATAAGCCTGACATCTGGCCTTGCCATTATAACTACATCATATTTAACATTATTATCTTCTTGATATTTTTTCCTAATCTCATTGACTCTATGTCTTGAAGTAAAATGCGGAGCCATAGTCATCAATGGCTGATAGCTATAAGTTAAATCTTCTATAGAAGATAAGTTTGGCTTGTATAAATCAATATATTCTTCGCATGAACCATCTGTAGTTACGTCTGGCCTTTCTTCGCCATTAAGCCTCCAAGTATGAATAAAAATATCAGGATTAAGAGTGTCAATGATATTTTTTTTAAAAGACTCATAGCATCTTTTAAATGATCTTGGATTTGCCGCAAGTTGAACTGCTACCTTCATAGGTCTTTAAATCTAAGATGATGAGGGATCAATGAATGATTAACGTACAAGAATTCTTCTTTCACAAATAATCCTTGCATAAAATTGTTATAATGAGAAGGTCTTGGGATATCAATTTTAATTTGGCACCAGTTATTATTCTTTAAAAATTCAATAGACAAATCAGTTTTACTTCCTAAATCGTCTAACAAAATAACAGTGTTCTGATGGAGTTTAGAATAAGCTGCTTTTATTTCTTTTAATTGATGATGGTGAGCTAGCGGGCTTTCACTATCAAGAGAATCAAGATATAAAAAATCTATCGGCTCATTTAAATTTTCTAAAAAATGAACAGAGTCGTCTACAACGTAAGTAATTAAATTTTCGTATTCTTTAGTTGCTATTTTGCAGTTTTCTATATTTTGATGTTCTATGTCGCAAGTCCAAACTCTTCCTCCATATCGGTTGGCATAATCAGCAAAAAATAAAGTAGAGCTTCCATCTGCCGCTCTGTCTTCTACTTTTGGATGAGTGAATATATTTTTTCTTGTAGTTCCAGTTTCAACAAAATTATTTTTTTTAGAGCTATCTAATAAACTGATAGCCATAGTCATTGTAGAAAGCCTAGATCCAAGAGCGCGGTCCCCGTTTCTGTATCTATTAAAAAAGTTTTTCATTTTATTTTTTATTAACAACCATAAGAATGCCTCTATGGCAATCTTCATCTGGCCTTGAAGATTCTTTGAAAAGAAAGTTTGGCTTATTTAATTCATCAGATTTAGTCTTGTAGTTCTTTAGATTTAAATATCCGGGATTATTAACATCATGAAAAAACATAATAGCATCAGGCTTCATGATTTTAAAAATTTGTTCTACCCATTCTCCGGCATGCAAATGATCTCCGTCAGAAACTAAAAAATCAAAAGAGTTTTCTTCACAAGAAAAAACAAAATCTCTCTCTTCCATTGGAGCTATTATTTTTATGTTTTGTTTTGCTTTAAGATTTTCTAATACTTGATTTGGAAGATTGCCGCCCAAATCATGAAAATTATCGACAGAAGTCAAATGTCCAACTTGATTATACTCTATAGCATTCAAGAGCATGTTGGTTATAAATCCTGTTCCGATTCCTATCTCTAGTATATTTTTAGATTTACTAGACATAAGAGACCCTAGAATAAGCATTCCATGAGCAGAGTCAATAGCGGCTTTACTGGGCCTGTTTAAAAGGATGTTCATTGTATTGTTTCTTTTATATATTTATTGAAATGGCCTAATCGTTCTTGAAATCTATCAGGTCCAAATCCGGGAATATGAATTATAAAATCGCCTTTTTCCCAATGGCCTTGAGTGCCAAGCTTATCTAATGATATTGATCTATCGTATTTATATAGATCATAATCATAACTATTCATGCTTTTTTGAGGTAGAATTTTAATTATGTTTTTAAATTCAGGGTTTTGGTATGTGCGGATCATTGCGTTTTGCTCTTCTCCAAACCTAAATTTATTTTGAGAAGCATATTCATACATCTTTTGTTTGATGTGATTAAAATACGTTAAACCTTCAAGAGAAGTTCTTATGAGAAAAACTCCTCCATTTATTCCATTAACATCTGTAGTAAGAAAAAAATGATAATTTTCATCTATCAAATCTTCTATGCTTTTTTCAAAATTAGTAACTAGCGTGTCGCAATCGCACCATAGAATATAATCAAATTTATTCTCGTTAATAATTGTTTCTAAGAATAAAATTTTATCAAATCCTTGATATGGAGTAGTCTGCTTTTTGATTCTAGAAGCGTATCCTTTTTTATCGCAGTACAGCTTCTTATTCTGATCCCAAGTCATTTGTGCAAGAGGCTCCATGTCTGGAGTGTGGATAGAAGCCAGGCAAATTTTATCTCTAGAAATCATGCTGGTATCAATATCATGTTGGAGTGGGAATTAGGTTTGGGATTCCAGTCTAAATGGTCACTCAAAATTTCGTCATTGATTATAATTTTATAACCAAAAACTTTCAAAGAATTAAAATCAAAACCTCCATCTTCAGGCCATACCCAGTGAGGGTTGTTCTCATAGTTCTGGTTATCTAACAGCTTAGATTGAGCGTGAATTTCAACGTAGATAGTTGGCCTACAAGACTCAAACAAAAATTTAAAAGTCTTCAGTACGATGCTTTCCATTCCTTCTATATCTAATTTAATAAAATCAGGAAATGGAAGGTTATTTTCTTTAATAAAATCTTCTAAAAGATAATACTTTATATGCTGCACGCTATCCATTTTTTTACCTGTAGAATCTATGTAGTCTGTTCTACAATCTTTAAATTCTGTAAAACATTGATATGTTTTTTCGTGAACAGCAACATCAAAACACTTAATACCAGCTCTAGAACAATTAATATTTAGATGTGGAAAATTGTTAGGAGACGGTTCAAAAGCGTAAACTTCAGCTCCAGCCATTTTCATTTGGATTGCAATTACTCCAATATGCGCGCCTATGTCGTAAGCAACGCTTCCGGGTTTAATGTATTTTTTGTATAAGTCAAATTCGTTCATAAATATTTTAAGTTAATTTTAATATAATATAAATAAATTTAATTATTTACTCTTATAAAAAATTGATCATTATGTTTGTCTACATTCAAATTATTATCTTTACAAAAATTATTCACAGCAATAGTTGCTCCCTGACAAGTTGAAACCCCATAATCATCTAATAAAATTAATCCTTTATTTACCATTCTAGGGTAAAAAAATTCTAAAGATTCTTTATAAGATTGATAAACGTCTACATCAAGATGTATGAAACAAAATTTATTTTGATATATGTTAAAGCTTGTTTCTAATGGAAAAATACCTTTATATATAAATATATTTTTATATATAGATAATGTTTCTTTTACTTCGCAAAAATCTGTATAATATGATGACCTTTTATATATATCTCCTTCTGGTCTTTCTGGGTTTGAACCAAAATCACCTTTGACATGAACATTGTCATAATTTTTATCTGCATAAGGTATGCCTTCAAAAGTATCAAAAAGATATATATTTTTATTTTTAAATATCTCTCCAAGAATTACGCCTACACATCCTCTCCAAACTCCTACCTCACATACATCACCTTCTAGATCTTGAACTGATTTTGACAATTCTATTATGCTACTTAATTTACAATCCCCCACTACAGTTCTGATCCTATTAGGATAATTTTCTATTTTGTAATTTTTTGCAAATGTTAAAATATCGTTCATAAATTAATTGTGCTCTTTTCTGTATTGATTTTATAAATTCTTTTTACAGCTTGATTATTAAAGTCTGTTAAATATGGAGCGAGTATGTAACCTTTGTTTTTTAATGTATTTTTAATTACAGTGGATACTAAATTAACATCGTGGTTCAATGGAAAACAAGTCTCAGAAAACATAAGCCATCTAATTTGATGACTTGGGATTGACCAAAAAGCAGCAGGAGATTGGCTTGAAAAAGTGTAAGTTGGAATTCCATATCCATAAGCAATATATCTAAATCCACTATCTGTAGCTACCATTAATCTGGCATTGCTAATAAGTTCGCATGCTTCTTTGACTGAACCATTGAATATATTAACATTAGGGAGAAGCTTGGCTCTGTCATAGAAATGATTTGTATCTGGGGTAGAAATTATTTCAATTCTAGAAACTTTTGATACAGATTCGATAAGCTTATAAATATAATCTTCATCTAGTCTATGCCCGGAAGACGAAGAAGAGACCAAATGAAAAACACAATAATCTCCGATTTTATTCTCTACTTTTAGTTCTGGCTTTGGAAAAAACTTATAATGTCTTAGCCAATCAAAATCATAATCAATCCACTTCAAAGAATCAATATGAAGATCATAAAATTTATCATAAGATTCCATTTCATTTCTAATATCATCTGGAACATTTTCTAATGCTCCATAGTAATTGTCAACTCCAAACTGGCAATCAATCCAAAACTCCTTATACTTTTTACTTTGAATAATCTTAATGTCCTTATAAAAAGATGGATAAAGAATAGAAAGACACTCCTTTTGGAATGTTTTTCCTTCGCTGTCTATATAAGCTGTTATTTGACTGTCTGGATACTTTTCTTTTATTGCATTGGCAAAGCGGTTCCCAAGTAAGCAATCCCCTAGGCCTCCTTCTAGTCTGACAGATATGTTCATAGTTTTTTAATGATTCTTTCTATAAATACTTCGGCAACATGGTTTGGATTATATTCATTTAGATATTCGCCGCCTTTGTCATATGAAAAAGTTGGTTTATTTTCTTTTAGTTTTGGGAGGAAAAAATGTTGAATTGTTTCGTCTCCAAAGTAAGGTTTGCAACAATTAAAATGATGATGCGCTCCAAATAAGATAAGCATTGGTTTATTGAAGCAAGAAGCTAAATGCATGCAAAAGCTGTCGATTCCAAGCAAGCAAGATGCCTCGTTCATTAACCAAGCTGTTTGATTAAATGTAATGTTATTAATTTTTTTGCATCCTTCATAAGCTTCCTCTGAAGAATCTACTTGTATTATTGATATGTTTCTGGAGTCAAGTTCTGATTTTATGATCGAAATAACTTCAGGCCATCTATAATAAAACTTTGCCTCTCCCTTAGAGTGGGGATTGAATAAGATGAATTTGCCAGAAATTCCATCTACAGGATCTTGCTTGATCAATGGATGATCTATTTTAAGACCAGAGTATAAAGAATAAGCTTCAATTAAATGCATTTTAGTATTTGATGTTGAATGCTATTTTGTCTTCGCCATTATGCATATAAGTTAAAAATCTTTGAGTCGCGGCGTGAGGAAGGAAACAGATATCAAAATATCCTTTGTGAGTTCCAATTCCTTCCATTAGAACGAGGTTGTCCATGTTTTGATCGTAGTCTATGATTTCATCAATATAAGGGTTACTCTTAAGGATATCTTTATATTCTGGTTTCGTGGCAAAATATAATTTGTAATTCGGATACGTTTCTCTAAGACTCCTTAGTAAAGAAGTGCATAGAAAAACATCGCCAGCAGATTCTGGCATTACAAATAGAAGTTTTTTATTCATTAATGGCTTGAATAAAGAATTTCAAAATTTCATCTTTTTGATTCGCTACATCTTTAAATTTAAAAATCTTCATAATACCATCATTTACATATTGATCTATAAAATAAACATCTCTTGTTTGGTCATCAAAATCTCCAACTAGACAATAGGTCGGAATCTCGTTCATTGAAGACATGGTTTTGAAGCAGCTATCTGTTCCTAAAAATTTCTTGCATTTAGGAACGCAAGCTAGGCTGGTTAGAATATTATCAAATCGTGCATATTTTACATTGTCTGAAGGTTTTAGATTATAACCACTAAAATCATTATCTGATCCAAAAACTAAATAATTATATTTTTTGTCGATGTCATTTGATACTATAGCGTTTACAATATCAGATGGAATGAACTTAATAGGAAGATTAAACTTAGAATAAACATTTTTTGAAAAATCGCTTCCAAAAGGGTGAATTCCAATGATTGGGTTATTGTTTGCAAAATTAACAAAAGAATCAACTTGATCTTGAATGTCTTTAGAGAACACTAATTGAGAATATAATATTCTAGGGCATTCTGCAAAGTTGGTTGTGACTTTAGGATTGCAATCAGATAAAATTATATCTATTTGCTCATCATGTTCTTGTGAGTTTTTGAAAGTAAAAACTTTAACGTTTTCTAAACCAAAGTCGCTAAAGAATTCTTTCGCTTTAGGATAATGAGTATGAATATAATACTCTTCTGATGGCTTGCTGATCGCGGCAGGAAGGCATTGCAAGAAATCGCCAATCCCGCCTCTGATATAAATTTTCATATGATTAGAATGTATTAGGGCCTAATTATGTAAATTTCCATAAAATTAGGCCCTAGTTTTGTAAATTTTTATGTAATTAGCGAACTGGGCAAGCGCCGCTGGAGCATTCTGCCATGTCTAACATTTCAGAGCTGCTGATCACCAAGGAGTCGACGGATTTAACTTTAGACATAGCTAAACGATAAGTCTCTTCATCAATTTCTTGGTATGGAGCTTGTTTGAATCCGTGATTCTTAAACAACAAGAAACTTACGCTTTTAATGTTATGCTCATAATTGTCTTTCAGCCAAAGCTTAAGGGACTCAAGTTCTTCGGGTTTATAATAAGCGGTAACAGAAACTGCGTTGTCTGACCAATCGGTTTGAAGCTTCTTGACCATGTCCAGTTGCTTTAGGACATCCATGTCCTTGGCTAGAATAGATCCTTCTGGGGTTTTGCATGGGAAGTAAACAACCACTGTGTCTCGGTTCTCGGTTCCGTCAAAGTTAATAAGGAACTCAACATGATAACCAATATCTTTGCAGTTCTGGACTAGAGCGTCAGAGCTAGACATGCGCACAGTACGCATATAATACTCGCTAAACGCTGGGTGAACGCCGGGAGTAGCGCCGCCAAGAAGGCTTAGCGTTCCAGAAGGCTTGATAGTCGTGAGTTTAATGCTTTCAGGCCAGCCGCGAAGCTTGCTCCAAGACCTATCAAAAGAACGCAAAGCAACATAACAATCATCAAGCCAATCAAGCTTGTGTAAAGACTGGCAAACGCCAGTAATGCCAAGACCGAGCCGCATGTTCTTGTGAACAATTTTATTAGTTTCTTCATGGATGAACGGCAAAGAGGCGATGGCTTTTTGCGTCTTGTAAAGAAGAATAGAGCAATCAATTAGCTCTTCTTTTGATGTAATGTTATTTAGATAAAGCTCACTGAGATTACAGCATTCGTAGTTAGAAAGACTAATCTCGGCGCAGGGATTTGTCATTTCGCAATTGTCAGTATCTGTTGGATACATTGAGTTGTCTGACATAAGACCGTCCTTGACGCGGCCAAACTTTTGAGATAATGGCAAATTAAAGAAACCATAAGGCTCTCCATTAGCATAACCAGTGTCTTTATTTATTTCGTATCCATTCTTCCAAATTTCTTCAAGCACATGATCGTAGCTATCTGCGTAGATAGTGTTGTTGCTCATAGCTCTCCAGTTTGGCACATTGCCAGTACCCCAATTTTTGGCTCGGAGATAAAGAATATCATCTGGATCTCCTAAAGCTATTTCAGCGCTTCTGCGGACATTGCCGGCTACAACAACGCTGCCGATGATGTTGCAGATATCAAGGACATCAATAGATCTTAATTTTTTTCCTTCTCTTGATTGGAATATTTTTGAGATCTTAACGATTCCATCAATAAGGACTTGTGGGCCGCTAGCTTTCCCGCCAAAACCCTTGATTGGCTCTCCGTATCCTCTGATGAGGATGGTTGAGTAAGAAAAAGACTTACCTGTAACATAAAAAGCTTCCAAAGTTTTTGAAAGCAAATTAACCCAACCTTCGCGTTTGTCTGGAACAATGTAATCAGCGTCTTTAGATCCTTCATGAATAACCTTTACACCTTTCTTAATTTTCGGAAGCTCATGCACATCTTCTCTGCGTATGCTGTACCCAACCCCGCCTCCGAGCATCAAGTTCTCGAATAGAAACAAAAATGCATTTGGTTCTCTCATTGCCACGGCCCAACAGTTAAGGAGAGAATTCGCACCGAATCTATCTACAGTGGAAGTCCCAAGTTGCCAAAGCATTCGGCCCGCAAAATTACACTTAAGATTAAAAACATAATCATAAATTCTCTCTGCTTCAGATTCTGTATAACCAGCGCCGATCTTTTGGGCTCCGTTGATACATCTCTCTACGGTTTCGTACCACTCTTCAGAGACGCCGTCTTCTTTGATTCTTGCATAGGTTCTTTTATATACTATATATCCTAACCCATTAAATCCCCAGTTAGGCTGTTTGTTTTTATATTTATTTACAAATTCTTTAGATAATACATTCATAGATCGAAAGGTAGGATCAGTTACACAACTTGTAGCGAAATTGGAATTAGTCAAGGTTAATGTTTGGGAGTTCTGATGGATTGACTTTGCTTTTATATTTCATGCCTTTTCTTTTCTTGGAGTATTTTTCCTCAGCTTTTTTGCGGAGAGGGTCTGTGCCTCCATATTTAGAAGCTCTTTTTTTGCTTAATTCTTCTGAGTAATCCCATATCTCGCCAAGAGTGCCTTTCATTCTGCCTGTTTTTTCTACAAATTTTGACGATGAGTCTACGTCAAATTCCGTATCTATTTGAGCATTAGGTACAGTAAATACTCTTTCGTACTTAATTCCATCTTCAGAGTAATCATGCGCTTCATTCATTGACTGAAAAATTGAAACTGTTTTTCCTGTATTTGGGTTTTTAAAAAGATAAAGGGGCATATTAAATTAAAGAGAGTAACTTTGTTGCTGTATCAGAATACTTGAATTGTTCTTTTATTTTTAACCCTTCATGGTTTATTCTGTCAGAATTGACTCTTTCAATTGCTTTCTCGCAGCCAGCAATAAATTCATCGTCATTAAAATCAAAAATATTCCCTTGATTGAAAGCTGTTCCTTTAGAAAAGAATTTGCCGTCGTACACTTCGGTCTTTCCGGTTGGCTCAACTATGACTGAGTTGTCTTTGTTCGCCCATTCTTTGTAAGATGTAGCGTTCAACATAACGGCGTGTTTTCCCAAACCAACAGATTGGAACTCGGGAAGTCCCCACCCTTCTGCTCCAGACATGCCGAGTATAATATCCGAAGAGTTTAAGAAATCATTATAAATAGAATTTTTCGGCATGTGGCTTAAAAAAGAAACATTAAAGACAGGCTTGCCTTCAAGTATAGTATTATATATCAACTTTAATTCATTTGGGTCTTGATAAAATAAATTATGAATTGCGCATTGCAAAGAATATCTCTTGTCTTTTCCAAACTTCTTAACCCAAGCTCTAATTATCTTTTCGTGATGTTTTCTCTTTTCAAATTTACCACATAAATTAAATGTAATTCTGTCATCATTAAAGTAGGTTTTATTTGTAACCTTGAAATGCCTAGCATCGAAGCCTAAGTTAACAACTGAAGAATTGATTCCGCTTTCAGCAAATACAGACTTTGTATATTCAGATGTGACGCAAACTGTGCTGTTCTTTAAAATGTTAGATTCAATTTTTGTTAATTGATCGGTCTCATGGAAAGTCAAAAGAACTTGCTTATCAGAATAAGACCTTAAAGAATCATTAATATGCCAAAGTCTTATAATTGGATCTTTTCTGCTGTGTCTTCCAAAAGACTCATTGTGATTTTTAGAAATCCAATCAATAAAATCTTGCTCAAATTCATAAGCAGAATAATCTATTGGATGATCAGAAGCTTTAAATATGCACGGATTTAATCCCATTTTGTAAAATTCATACAAAAGATTAAAACTAACCTGCCCGAAGCTTAAACTGTTTAATGGAAGTTGTACGGAAAAAGTCATAAAAAAACCTACCTATGTTGTATAGGTAGGCTAAAAGGTTTTCTACTTTTTATTAGAGGATTCCGTCATCATCAGACGCGGAAACCGTAGCGGCTTCAGCAGGCTTGCTTGCAACAGCTACCGCAGCGGGGCTCTTCGTCTCCTTATCAGAGATATAGATTCGAAAATCAGGAGCCTTATCGTTTTTCTTATCTTTATTGGAGAAAATGACAACGTCAATCTTTCCTTCAAGATGAGTTTGGATATGCCCAGTCATATACTTTTGGCTCTTATCTTTGCTTAATTTTGTCCATAGAGCGCCAACCTCTCTACGGTCCCATTTAGTTTGTTCAGTCTTGCTAATCATTGCGCTGTATTATGCCACCGAAAAGCTTAAAAGTCAAACCAAATCAAAAGAATTTTTGCTTTGAATTTTAGTTTTTAAAAATGACCTAGCTTTTTCGTGCAAATTTATAGCGGTTTGAGTGCTCATTCCCAATTTTTTGGCTATTTTATTCCAAGTGGTTAGCTTTTCGTTGTTTGAAAAATATCTAAGTTTATATACATCATATACTCTTTTGTCTTTAAATGATGAAAGCAAAGAATTTAAATAATCTAACATGTCGGAATTCTTATCTACGACAAGTAAAATATCTTTGGTATTAAAGAAATCAATGGTTTTTTCTTCAGAAAGAACATACTTCTTATTAGAATTTATGTAATTCAAAAAATGATATCTAGAACAATTACAGAACCAAGTAGAAAACTTCGTTTTCTGCTTCGCATCAAAAGAAGATATTGCTTTATAAAGAATGTAATATTGTTCAGACTTAATATCATCTTTGCTCATTCCCATCTTTAATAAAGCTGGAGTATATTTTTTAGCTATAGAAAAATAAAAATTTTCATAGCTTGAAGACAGTTTAATAAAACTATCGTTGCAGTTATTAGACTTAACCTTTTTAACAAGACTTAAGTCTTCAGTATCGTTATTTAAAACTTTCATAATCTTATTCCATGTACCAATTAACCTTTATGACGTGTTTAGTTCCACCATTGCCTTATGCATTTTCCCTGAGTTGAATAAAAGAAATAGCAGGTCAGCTTAGATCTTTATATCTAAGCTTATTTATCCAGAATACCCACGTCAGTCATCGCATCTTCGGCTTTAGTGAGTCCGCTTAGCTAATGAGTTTTTCTGGCTATGTTGAACAACTTAACACGTAGGTGACTTTTTTTCGGACCCACCATTGCCTTTTCCCTTGAGAGGATAAAAGTTTCTAGCAGTTTTAAATAGGACTCATTGACGACGCGGCCTCTCCCGAACACACGCTGAGGTTTCCCTCAATTTCCTATTGTCTTTCAACGGGCTTGCTGTCTCTTGCGAGTTAAATAAGTTTATTAAACTTAAATGAGCATGGTTTTGCTCAGGGCTACCCCTACTAAGTTATTCAAAGAACAGTCTTCTCTCAAACCAACAAAAGTCAAATTATTTCTTCAAGTTTTCAGCAGACACCTTTGACGCCATATAAATTAAATTTTTTAAATCCTTTTCCGAGACATCGCTGGGATCGCATTTTTCAGAATCCGTTCCCAATTTATCGCAGATGTTATTTATTACACTTGAAATTCCAGCAGCGACAAATGCAGAAATTTGAAGCGTTTGGGAAAAGCTTTCAAGAGCCTTATATAAAACCCAATACTTTTCTCCGCCGATTTCTGAACTTCTTAGAATCCCGCCTTTCTCCATTTCCGCTAAAGCGCAAAGCAAAGCTGCGTTTTCTTCATCTTCATCGTCTGAAATTACAATCACTTCTTTTTTATTCTTTTTTAGATTAAACACCGTGTTAGAATTGAAGTGTTCATTTAGTAATTGGTAGGCGTCAATAACTGTCATACTCAAATATGGAACCAACATAAACAAAAGCAAATTTTATTTGACTTCTATTTGAAAAAAACCATAATCTTTTAAATGGACATTCACATTAAGTTGCTTGGCGAAAATGCGAAAATGCCAACTCAAGGAACGCCCTTCTCGGCTGGGTACGATCTTTATTCGGCTGAAAACGTAACTGTGCCAAGGCTTGGCCGTCAGTTAATAAAAACTAATATCAGCATGGCAATTCCTATGAACCATTACGGGAGAATCGCTCCAAGGTCAGGGCTGGCCTACAAGCACGGAATCGATATCTTAGCAGGAGTAATCGATGCCGATTATCGCGGAGACATTGGGGTTATCCTTTACAATACCGACAACAGCAATGATTTCTCAGTAAAAATTGGAGATAAAATTGCTCAAATTATAATTGAATCTTGCAGCTCACCAAATTTCATAAAATCCAAAGAGCTTCCTATTTCAAAACGCGGAGAAGGTGGATATGGGCATACAGGCTAACATAATCTTAGGCGCATCATGTGCGGCGCTAGCGTTCTTGATTTACAAGACAGACGCATTTGTGGAGTATGCAAGGCTTTTGCAACTTCACAGATTTTTTCTTTTGAATGAGTACTTTTGTTTTAAAATTAACAATCTAGACAAAAATTATTTTGATTTTTTGAAACAACGCAAGCATAATTTTTTAACAACGCTTTTAGCTTGCCCATACTGCCTAGGATTTTGGCTGTGTGCGATAGGAAGCAAATTTAGTTTTTTTACTTTGTTTTGCTATTGTGTGTATATAATTGTGTATAAGATAATGAATAGATTATAAAATGGAATTAGAAATTAAAGGATTCATAGAGTTTTGCAAGTTTCTTGCTAATTACCCAGAAGAAATATCCAAAAACGAAGAGCTTGTTAAGCTTTTAGATTTTTGTTTTAGCTCAATGTCAACATGCAACTGCTCAAATACAAGCAATAATAATTCTAAAGAATTTGAAAGTAAATTTTTTTCAACTTTCAATTCTATGCCTAAAGAAATCCATTTTTTGATAGGAAACATATTCGATAAAGATAACAAATACGAAAACATACATATTTCTTTCGTAACAAATGACACAATTATTAAAATAAAATGAACCATAATAGAATCGAAATCAACAAAAGACTTATCGGCAAGCCTGTAAAAGTTTTAAATAACGAAAACGAATGGTTTGGCACAGTGGTTTCCGTTGAAGATGAAGAGACTTTTTCTATTTCAGATGGCGAGAAGGTCAGATCTGTGGATATTTTTGATATAAGATCTTTAGATTGAGTGTAATAATACCATATGCCACTTCCTAAGCCAAGCAAAAATCAAAAGCAAAGCGAATTTATCTCTAAATGTGCTGGAGACGAGGCAATGAATAAAGAGTTTCCGGATAAAAAACAACGCGTTGCAATTTGTTATAGTCAATTCAAGAGAAAAGCTAACGCTTCTGAATCTCTTGATTGGGAAGATTCCGCTGATGAGTCTTTTATAATTTATTAAAAAAAGGGCGCACCGAAATGCGCCTTGTTAGAGTATAAGTTTTGCCGCTTCTTATCGCTTCTTACCCGAGCCGCCTGAGCTGCCTGAACTGCCTGAGCTGCTCGGCTTTCCAACATTGCCTGCGTTTCCAGAAGAGCTAGGCTTGGCTGTTTTAGCAGTCGCCTTCTTAAGGACTGTCTTTGATGTTTTCTTAGTAGACTTCATATGTCATTTTTTATAGCGTAACAAGTCTGTAATATCAAAAAAAAATTTGATTTGAATCAAAAAAATAACATGTTGGTTAGTTGTGAAAGGTATAGAAGATAAATTAATTTGTTTATGCTTGAATAAAAACTGGCAACCAATTGGGGTTAAGTCGGTCAGAGAAGCATTCAATGAGCTAGTTAGTCCTTACTGCTCTTCTTTAAACATCATTTATAAATTAAATCCAGATGGATCTTTTAATTTTAATGAAATAGACGAGATACAAAATCTTAAATGGAGCGATTGGGTTAAACTTCCTATTAGAGATTGTGATTTTGAAATAAGAACAAGCAAATTAACTATTAGAGTACCAACAATTATTGTCTCTTCTAAATACTCTGGCATTCCTATGAAAAGATTTCGACCAACAAAAAGCAACATCTGGCTGAGAGATCAAGGAATTTGTCAATATAGTGGCAAAAAATTAAAACGAGAAGAAGCAAATATAGACCACCCAATCCCAAAATCAAGAGGCGGGCAAAACACTTGGGAGAACATGGTGCTTTGTTACA
>Ga0209297_1000541_pt1 | contig 23929 bp, 20 predicted proteins | sample S_130805_MF_Meta_FD_187322 | JGI IMG/M metagenome (GOLD analysis project Ga0209297, IMG submission 187322) | Freshwater microbial communities from Lake Simoncouche, Canada to study carbon cycling - S_130805_MF_MetaG (SPAdes) (version 2) | ecosystem: Environmental > Aquatic > Freshwater > Lake ...
GTGATAAAATTTTAAAAATAAATACTCATTATGAATCTTTATCACATTCAAAAATACCAAAAATTGCTTCACCTAAATTCACTTCTTGGGGAGATATTTTAAAATGGAATTTACAAGAAAATTTTCCTGGCGACTTCCCTTATACTGCTGGGATATACCCTTTTAAAAGAGAAGGCGAAGATCCAACAAGAATGTTTGCCGGAGAAGGTGGGCCAGAAAGAACAAACAAACGTTTTCATTATGTTAGTAAAGGGTTGCCCGCTGCTCGATTAAGCACAGCATTTGATAGCGTTACCCTATATGGAAACAACCCAGATTACCGCCCAGATATTTATGGTAAAATTGGAAATAGTGGCGTGAGTATTTGTTGTTTAGATGATGCGAAAAAATTATATAGTGGATTTAATTTAGCTAATCCAAAAACATCGGTATCAATGACAATTAATGGCCCAGCTCCTACTCTAGCAGCATTTTTTATGAATGCAGCCATTGATCAACAATGTGAATTATATATAAAAGAAAATAAATTAGAAAACGAAGTAGAAGCAAAAATTGCAGCAATTTATAAAATAAAAGGAACTACAAAACCAAGCTATCAAGGCGACTTACCCGAAGGTAATAACGGACTAGGATTAATGCTACTAGGCGTTACAGGAGACCAAGTGTTGCCAAAAAATATTTATGAAAAAATAAAATCAAACACATTATCTCAGGTTCGCGGTACTGTTCAAGCAGATATTTTAAAGGAAGATCAAGCCCAAAACACCTGTATTTTTAGTACAGAATTTAGCCTAAGAGTAATGGGCGATGTTCAACAATATTTCATCGATCAAAAGGTACGAAACTTCTATTCTGTCTCTATTAGTGGATATCACATTGCCGAAGCAGGCGCCAATCCTATTTCTCAATTAGCATTTACATTAGCCAATGGGTTTACATTTGTTGAATACTATTTAAGTAGAGGCATGCATATTGATGATTTTGCTCCTAACTTATCTTTCTTTTTTAGTAATGGCATTGATCCTGAATACAGCGTTATTGGTCGGGTGAGTAGAAGAATATGGGCTAAGGCAATGAAATTAAGATATAATGGCAACGAAAGAAGTCAAATGCTAAAATACCATATTCAAACATCTGGTCGTTCGCTTCATGCACAAGAAATTGATTTTAATGATATCCGAACTACTTTGCAAGCCCTTTACGCTATTTACGACAATTGTAATTCATTACATACTAATGCTTATGATGAAGCAATTACTACGCCTACAGAAGAATCTGTTCGTAGAGCAATGGCTATTCAATTAATTATAAATAGAGAACTTGGTTTAGCAAAAAATGAAAATCCATTACAAGGCTCTTTTATTATAGAAGAATTAACTGATTTAGTTGAAGAAGCTGTATTAAAAGAATTTGATAAAATTTCAGAGCGAGGTGGTGTTTTAGGGGCAATGGAAACCATGTATCAACGCGGACAAATACAAGAAGAAAGTTTATATTATGAAACTCTAAAACATACCGGAGAATACCCTATTATTGGTGTAAATACTTTCTTATCTAGTAAAGGAAGCCCAACCATAATTCCAAGAGAGGTTATACGATCTACTCAAGATGAAAAAGAATATCAAATTAATATGCTAGATCAATTACATAAAACGCATCAAGATAAAACTCAAGAAATGATTTCAATTTTACAATCAGCTGCAATTCACAATAAAAATATTTTCACAGAATTGATGGAAGCTTCTAAATATTTGAGTTTAGGGCAAATTACAAGTGCATTATTTGAAGTGGGTGGTCAATACAGAAGAAATATGTAAACTAGTCAATAAAAAAAATCACTTAAATTGATATGAGTTCTTTAATTATTTTAAGAGGGTTGCCAGGATCAGGTAAATCGACCCTAGCAAAATTATTAAGCGAAAATGATAAATGGCCAGTTTATTCTATTGATAGCTATTTTACAAATCCTGAAACTAACAATTATAAGTTTGAATTTGATAAAAATCATTTAGCCTATAAAAATTGTGAGGAACTAACTGAATTAGCAATGAAAAATAGGATTGAAAAAATTATTCTCGATAATACATTTACCCTTGATTGGGAAATTGAACCTTATTTTAAAATGTCAAAAATTTATAATTACAAAGTTTTTGTTACTACTGTTGAAAACTATCATCAAGGCAAAAATAAACACGAAATTAACGACGATCAACTTAATAAAATGGCTCAGAAATATAAAATCAAACTAAAATAATTTTTTTTCAGGTATTTCTCATTTCCATTTTTAAAATTATTTTAACGTATCTTTATCCCAATTTCGAATTATAAAAACATGAAAAAAATTATTTGTTGCCTAATTATATTTCAAAATATTTTTTGTTTAAGTCAAACAATAGATGCCAATGGAAAAAAACAAGGCTATTGGAAAAAGAAAGATGAAAAAACAAATAAGTTAATTTATGAAGGGGCTTTTTTAAATAATATACCCAACGGAAAATTTAAATACTATCACCCAAACGATTCAATTAAAGCGATTATGATTTTTAGCAATAATGGTGAAATTTCATATTCAGAATTGTTTAATTCAAATGGAAAAAAAATGGCCAAAGGAAAATATTATAAAGAACTGAAAGATAGTATTTGGATATATTATGATGACTCAGGCCTTTTAATTTCAAAAGAAAACTATATAAAAGGAAAAAAAGAAGGTGGAAGTTTTGTTTATTTACCTGATGGTTCAATTTCAGAAGAAAAAAATTACAAGCAGGATATTCAGCATGGTGAGTTTAAACAATACTTCGACGGTAAAAATTTAAAAAGTAAGGGTAATTATATAAATGGAGCATTAAATGGGAAAACTTGTTATTACTACCCAAATGGCATCGAGGTGGCCGAAGGATTTTATTCTAAAGGGCAAAAAACTGGCATATGGGTTTACAAAGATGAAAAAGGAAAAATAACAGAAAAGGAATTATACCAAAACAATAAATTATGCTCAAAAAAAGTAATGGAAGATTTTTTAGCTAAAAATAAACTAAATAACGAGAAACAAAAAGAAGAAATAAATAAAACAGAATCAAAAAAAATAGAATCTAAACAAAAAAGATAATTCGTTTGATTTTATTTAAAATCATATCATGAGTAAACACGGCAAAGTATTGGTTGCAATGAGTGGCGGCATAGACAGCAGTGTGGCTGCAATGATGTTGCACGAACAAGGTTATGAAGTAATTGGCATTACTATGAAAACTTGGGATTATGAAAGCTCTGGATCTAGTAAACGAGAAACTGGTTGTTGTAGTTTAGATAGTATTAATGATGCTCGGTCCATTGCCGTTTCTTTCGGTTTCCCACATTATATTTTAGATATTAGAGGCGAGTTTGGTGAATTTATTATTAATAATTTTGTGGAGGAATATTTGGCAGGCCGAACGCCAAATCCATGTGTGCTTTGTAATACACATATAAAATGGGATGCGCTTCTAAAACGCGCCGATATGTTGGATTGTGAATTTATTGCAACTGGTCATTATGCGCAGGTAAGAGAAGAACATAATCGCAGAATCGTTTTTAAAGGTCTCGATCAAACAAAAGATCAAACCTATGTTTTATGGGGTTTGGGACAAGAGAGTTTAAAACGAACCATGTTTCCCTTGGGGCAATTTAAAAAAACAGAAATAAAACAAATGGCAAAAGATGCCGGCTTTATTGATTTAGCAAACAAAAGTGAGAGCTACGATATTTGTTTTGTTCCTGATAATAATTATCGTGATTTTTTAAAACATCGCTTACCAGATTTAGAAGACAAAGTTAACGGAGGGAATTATCTTTTTAAAAACAAAGTAGTTGGCAAACATCGTGGCTATCCATTTTATACAGTTGGCCAAAGAAAAGGACTCGAAATTGCATTAGGAGCACCTGTTTTCGTTAAAGAAATTATTCCAGAAACAAATACGGTTATACTTGGCGATAAAGAAGATTTAGAAGAAAATCATTTACAAGTACGAGATTTTAATTTAATAAAATACGAGCATTTACCTGAAGATTTTGTTGGCCTTACAAAAATCAGATATAAAGATCCAGGAACCCTTGCTACAATCAATACAATCGACGATAAATTAGATTTTATTTTTCACTCTCCAGTAAACGGGGTCGCTCCTGGTCAAAGCGCAGTGTTTTATGAAGGAAACGATTTAGTGGGAGGCGGATTCATCAATAGAAAAAATCCCAATTTTTAAGTACTTTTCTAACATAAGCTCGTTGAATATTCAATAAAAATTTAGTTTTTTAGTTGCAATTTTCTATTAAATTTACCTATATACTTAATTTTACACGCTTAATGAAAAATGCATACGTGTTTCCTGGTCAAGGTTCTCAATATAAGGGAATGGGAAAAGATTTATACGATAATAATCCTGATGCTAAAAAATTATTTGAAAATGCTAATGAAATCTTAGGATTCAGAATTACCGAAACCATGTTTAATGGTTCTGAAGAAGAATTAAAACAAACTAAAATTACTCAACCAGCTATATTTCTTCATTCAGTAATTCTCTCAATTACATTTGGAGAAAAATTTTTACCCGACATGGTAGCAGGTCATTCTTTGGGGGAGTTTTCTGCATTGGTTGCAAATAATACATTAAGCTTTGAAGACGCCTTAAAATTAGTTTACAAACGCGCCTTGGCTATGCAAAATGCTTGCGAAATTAATCCGAGCTCAATGGCAGCAATTTTAAATCTTGATGAAACTATTATTGAAACTATTTGCTCAGAAATTACCTCATCCGGAAATATTGTTGTGCCAGCAAACTATAATTGCCAGGGTCAATTAGTTATTTCTGGAAGCAACGAAGGAATTAAAATTGCTTGCGAAAAATTATTAGCAGCTGGGGCTAAACGAGCATTAGTATTACCTGTTGGTGGGGCATTCCACTCTCCTTTAATGGAACCAGCAAGAGTTGAATTAGAAACAGCAATTAACTTAACTAAATTTAATTCGCCTTCTTGTGCCATATACCAAAACATTTCTGCAAATGCTGTAACAAATCCAATCGAAATACAAAAAAATTTAATTGCCCAATTAACAGCTCCTGTAAAATGGACTCAAAGTATACAGCAGATGGCAAGCGATGGAGCGACTCATTTTTTTGAAGTAGGTCCAGGGAAAGTATTGCAAGGTTTAATAAAAAAAATACAACAAAATGTTGAAGCAAAAAGTATATAATCAATTAAAAATGAAAAAATTATTTATTTGTTTTTTTCTTATTCTAACTACTTATTTGAAAGCACAAAAAAGCTTTAAAGGCTTTGGCTTTTTTGGCTCATTAACTCAATCAGCCCATTATTATAAAAATTTTGATACCGATAAAAAAAATAATGATTCTGCTTTTAAATATTTTCCTGAATACTTTTATCCCCAATCACACATTTCGAAAGAATTTTTTAATTGGGGGGCCGGTTGTTTTTTAGAATTAGGTAAAGAAAAGCTAAGGTGGCAAACTGAGTTAGAATATGCCAATAAAGGAGCTAATGAAATGGAAGTTACTGAACCAATCAGTGGAGAAAGAAGTGGCAGTTATAATCCAAACAAATACACTTATATTCAATTTAATAACTACGCTAAATTTTATCGTAAAATTGGTAATGCAAATTGGTATTTTATGCCTGGCTTACGATTAGAATATTTATTTCAAACAAGCGTATCGGTATTTACTCCATTTAGTGCCGATTTTCCCAAATTTTGGTTTAGTGGAGATTTAGCTTTAGGTTACGAATTTAAATTAATAAAAAATATCAGTGCCTTTGTTGAGTATCACTGGAATCCGGATATAATTGCACACAATCATACAAATAAATCTACCATTACATCAATTAGAAATCGAACACTTGAAACACGATTCGGTTTGGTTTTTAGAAAAAAGAAGAGGAAAATTGATGATTGTAACAGCCCTATTTATAAAGGACCTACCTATTAATTAATACTATGAAATTATGGTAATGACAAAAGATGTATTGTTTTCTTTAACCAAAGGCGCTTATGCCCCTCAAGAAGAAATGTTAGAAGTAGCCCGTAAAAAAGGCAAACTATTTATTGGAATTCCAAAAGAAATTGCATTTCAAGAAAACCGTGTAGCGTTGGTGCCAGACGCCGTTGCATTACTTGTAAATAATGGTCACCGAGTGATTTTAGAAACCGGTGCAGGCAAAGCTGCTAATTTTGATGATAGTGATTATAGCGAAGCTGGGGCTGAAATTGTTTTGAGTTCAGTTGATGTTTATAAAGCAGATACAATTTTTAAAATTGCACCGCCCACTATTGAAGAAATAGAACTAATGCAGCCCAAACAAACCTTATTTAGTTCCTTACAATTAAGTGTTCAGCCGCAAGATTTTTTAAAAAAATTAATTTCTAAAAAATTAAATTGTGTTGCTTTTGATTTAATTATTGATGAGGCTGGCATTTTTCCTGTAATTAGAGCTATGGGCGAAATTGCAGGGGGCACAAGTATTTCTATTGCTGCAGAATTATTAAGCAATGTAAACAATGGAGTAGGCTCTATTTTAGGAGGCATTAGTGGAATTTCGCCAACTGAAGTTATTATTATTGGAGCTGGAACAGTAGGAGAATTTGCTGCACGTGCAGCTATTGGTTTAGGAGCAACCGTTAAAATATTTGACAATTCTACCTCTCGTTTAAGAAGGCTTCAAGGCCAACTTGGCAGTAGAGTATTTACTTCAGTAATTGTTCCTAAAGTTTTAGAAAAACATTTAAAAACAGCAGACGTTGTTATTGGAGCACTCAGAGCCACTCGGGGAAGAACGCCTTGCATAGTTTCTGAAAACATGGTCAGCGAAATGAAAAACGGTTCTGTTATTATTGATGTAAGTATTGATCAAGGAGGTGTTTTCGAAACCTCAGAGGTAACTAATCACACAAAACCAATTTTTCGTAAACATGGTGTTATTCATTATTGTGTGCCAAATATTAATAGCCGAGTCGCCCGAACTGCTTCTTATGCCTTAAGCAATATTTTTTCGCAAATTATTTTAAATATGGGCGACGAAGGTGGGCTCGAAGGTATAGTAAGAAAAGATGCGGGTTTAAGAAATGGAGTTTACATCTATAATGGTATTTTAACTAATCAGTTTTTAGGTGAAGCCTTTAATCTCCCTTTCAAAGACATTAATTTATTGATGGCAGCAATTTAAATTAAAAAAACAATCTTAAAATTATCCCAAATAAACTGCACCACCAATGCTATCCTTGTTTGCCCCTGTTACTGTTTTTAAAGTATTTGTGATTTGATTTAATCTTAAATAACCTAAAAAAGCAAAAATAATCGCTTCCTTAAAATTTATAAGCTCAACAGATGGTATAACAAGAATAGAATTTGTTTTAGATTTAATGCGCTCAATTAAAAAAGAATTAAAAGTTCCACCACCTGTTAACAAAACATTTTTGATTTTATTATTATTCAATTCTGAAGCTATAACCGTTGCAATATGCTCTATGGCTGTTGCTAATAAATTTATCACTTCTTTTTCTTTGGTATCAAAAAAATTCAAAATATTATTTTCAAACCACTCTCTTCCAATAGATTTTGCCCCTGTCTGTTTATAATATTCTAAAGCATTCAACTGATATAATAATAAATCGTCTACCAGTCCAGATTTAGCCATCTCTCCTCCTTTATCAAATAAAAAACCTTTTTTTTCAGCTAAATAATTTAATAACATATTTGCCACGCATAAATCGTAAGCTATACGATCTCCATTTTTATTATCATAAGAAATATTAGCGATACCACCTATATTTAGGCAAGCATCATATTCTCCAAATAAAAGTTTATCGCCTATAGGAACTAAAGGAGCACCCTGCCCTGCCAAAGAAACATCCTTACTTCTAAAATCACATACTGTATTTAATCCTGTTAGAGCAGCAATAGTTGCGCCACATCCTAATTGATTAGTAAAACCAAGAGCAGGTTGGTGAAAAACCGTATGGCCATGAGAAGCAATGGCATTTGGCTTAATGGATAAGGAGTTTAAAAATTGATTTGTTTCATTTGCTATAAAACGACCATATTTGGTATGAGTTTCAAAATATTGAATAGCAGAAAGATGTTGAGCGTTTGATAATTTTTTTTTCCAATCTTCATCGTAAGAAATAGTTTTAGCTGCTATTATTTTAAATGAAAATGTTCCCAAATACTCTTTAAATTCGCATAAAGCGATGTCTAATCCATCTAAAGAAGTCCCGCTCATCAATCCAATAACTAGATTATTAATATCTTTATTTTTCATTCAGTTTTTTCAAATTAAATTTTAAGATAATAATAACATAATGATTGTTTTACAAGGTAAAAAATTATTAAAAATTCTTTTTTTTTGGTTGTTTAAATGGTATATCTTTACAAGATTACAAAAAATAGTACAAACTTTAAAAATATAATAACATGCACTTTGATTTATCTGAAGAACATTTAATGATTCAAAAAGCAGCTCGCGAATTTTCTCAAAATGAACTCAAGCCTGGGGTTATTGAAAGAGATGAGCATCAAAAATTTCCCACCGAACAAATAAAAAAAATGGGTGAACTCGGTTTTATGGGAATGATGGTAAATCCAAAATATGGTGGCGGAGGAATGGATACCATTTCATATGTATTAGCAATGGAAGAAATATCTAAAGTTGATGCTTCATCTAGTGTGATCATGAGTGTTAACAACTCATTAGTTTGTTGGGGCATAGAAAATTTTGGAAACGAGGAGCAAAAACAAAAATATTTAGTGCCTTTGGCTAAAGGAGAAAAAATAGGCGCATTTTGTTTATCAGAACCAGAAGCAGGAAGTGATGCAACCTCTCAAAAAACCACAGCCAAAGATATGGGTGACTATTATCTAGTCAATGGAACTAAAAACTGGATAACCAATGGAAATAGTGCCTCTACTTTTATTGTCATGGCTCAAACTAATATAGAAGCTGGTCATCGAGGTATTAATGCTTTAATTTTAGAAAAAGGTATGCCAGGTTTTACCGTGGGTCCTAAAGAAAATAAATTAGGAATTCGTGGCAGCGATACTCATTCGTTAATGTTCGATAATGTAAAAGTTCCTAAAGAAAATCGAATTGGTGAGGATGGTTTTGGGTTTAAATTTGCAATGAAAACTTTAAGTGGTGGACGAATTGGAATCGCTTCTCAAGCATTAGGAATTGCAAGTGGCGCTTATGAATTAGCTCTTGCCTACTCTAAAGAACGTAAAGCTTTTGGTAAAGAAATATGCCAACACCAAATCATTCAGTTTAAATTAGCCGATATGGCAACTAAAATTGAAGCGGCCCGTTTATTGATTTTTCGTTCTGCTTGGTTAAAAGATCAACATTTACCATTAGATAAAGAAAGCGCAATGGCAAAAGTATTTGCAAGCGAAACTGCAATGTGGGTAACAACCGAGGCTGTTCAAATTCATGGTGGTTATGGTTATGTAAAAGAATATCATGTTGAGCGTTTAATGCGTGATGCTAAAATCACTCAAATTTACGAGGGTACCAGCGAAATTCAACGCATTGTTATTTCTCGATCACTTTTATCATAAAAATTTAACAACACGAAATATAAATCAAAAAAGTCATTTTTATAAAATGTTTTTTTACGAAAAAAAAACAAAACAAAAACACTATACTTTAAAAAAAGAATGTCTTATTTTAGTTTAATTAATTTATAATATGAGTGCCTTGGATAACGATGCAGACGGATTAAATGATAAAGAATTTGAAGAGAATTTAAAACTTTTTGAAAACATGCTGACCAATGGTCAGATTCATTTTTTTGATGCGGATGATATAGAAGAAATTATTGATTATTATCTTCAATGGCTTAATTACGATATGGCAAAAAAAGCCATTGAATTTGGTTTAGAGAGGTATCCATTTTCTACCATAATTAAAATTAGAAATGCTCAATATCTTTCAAGTCAGCATAATACCCATGAAGCGCTTCAAGTTTTAAATGAAGTAGAACAAATTGATCAAGGGAATTTTGAATTATATATGGCCCGAGGTTATATTTATAGCCAAATTGGATTAGGAGAACAAGCCATTGAAAACTTTAAAAATGCCATTCCCCTTACTGATCAAAAAGATGAAGTCTTTGTTGCATTAGGTGTTGAATTTTTAAATGAAGAAAAGCCAGAGGATGCTCTGTACTATTTAAAAAAAGCAATTAAATTAAATCCAAAAAATGAAGTTGCTCTCAATGAGTTATCACTTTGCTTTGATCTTACAGGCAAATCATTCGAAGCCATTTCTTTTTTCGAAGAATATCTAGACAATCATCCTTACAGTTATTATGCCTGGTTTAATTTAGGACTTGGATATGGCAGACTAAGTTTATTTGAAAAAGCAATAGAGTCTTACGACTTCGCTATCGCCATTAATGAACAATTTAGTTCTGCTTATTTTAATAAAGCAAATTCTCTTGCTCAGCTCGAAAAATACGAAGAAGCCATTGAAGTATACAAAGAAACATTTAAATACGAAAAACACGAATCCACTACCTATTTTTATATCGCCGAATGTCTCGAAAATCTTAATAGATTTGAAGAATCCTTAGTGAATTATAATAAATGCGTAAAATTAGATCCTGCCAATGCTGATGCTTGGCTAGGCATAGGAGTAGTTTTAGACGCATTAAATAGATTAACCGAAAGTGTTCATTATATTAAAAAAGCAATAGAAATTAATACGAATGAACCAGATTATTGGTATGTTTTTGCCGAAATTCAAGAAAAATTAGGCTTTATTGAAGAAGCGGCCATGGCCTATCAACGAGTAATAGAATTAGATTATTTAGACTACGATGTTTGGCTAGATTACTCCAAACTACTTCATCATGGTGGATATATTCAAAATTCAATTGATACATTAAACGACGGTATTACTAAATTTCCAGATGTACCAGAATTATATTACCGATTAGCAATTGTTCTTCTCGATAAAAATTTAAGAAAAGAATCTCTTGCCGTTTTTGAAAAAGCTATGGAAATGAATTATTCTATTCATGATGATATTTTTGAATACGCGCCTGTTCTTAAAAATGATATAGATATTTTAAATTTAATTTCAACATTCAATAAATAATCATGAGCGAATTATACAACTTTAATCTTTGTAACTTACCTGAACGTGAAATTAAACCACGTAAAATTGGTATTACTATGGTTATGGATAAAGGCATTAGCTTAAGGCAAGCTCAAGATTTTATTGACACTTCATCTGATTTTGTTGATTTTGTAAAATTAGGTTTTGGCACCTCATTGATATCTAAAAATGTAAAAGAAAAAATCAAACTATATCAAAAAGCCAATTTAAAAGTTTATGTTGGAGGAACATTATTTGAAGCATTTGTTATTCGTAATAAATTTGAAGATTATATTAAATACATTTCAGATTTAGGAATAGATAGTGCCGAAGTAAGCGATGGAAGTATAGAAATAGATCATGAAAAAAAATGTGAATATATTTTCAAACTATCCAAAGAATTTATGGTTTTAAGTGAAGTGGGAAGCAAAGAAGAGGGTGTTATTATTCATCCTAGCCGTTGGATTAAAATGATGGAAAACGAACTAAAAGCCGGTGCTTTTAAAGTAATTGCCGAAGCCAGAGAAAGTGGCAACGTTGGGATTTATCATAAAAACGGGACCGCTCACTCTATGTTAATTAATAGAATTGTAAATAAAATTAAAATAGAAAATATTATTTGGGAAACACCTCAAAAAAGCCAACAAGTTTATTTTTTAAAACTCTTTGGCTCTAATGTAAATGTTGGAAATATTAGTATAGATGATGTAATCCCTTTAGAAACATTGCGTTTAGGCTTAAGAGGCGATACTTTTTTTACTTTTTTACCAGAGTCAATTAATAAGCCTATTTAAAAAAAACTATTATCCTTTATTTTCAAAAAAAACATGAAACAAATTTCATCCTTAGAATTAAAAAATCTTATCGATTCAAAAGCCGAATTTCAATTGGTTGATGTTCGTGAAGATTATGAATTTGAAGAAGCTAATCTTAACGGAGAACTTATTCCCATGGGAGATGTAATAGATAATGTTGAAAAAATATCTCGCGATAAACAAGTAGTTATTCATTGTAGAAGTGGGAAACGAAGCGCTAACGTGATTACAACACTTGAAAATAAATTTGGCTTTACAAACCTTTATAACCTTGAAGGCGGTATATTGAGCTATATTGAGCAATTTGGTCTTTAATCTACTAATAAAATTTTTTATGGAAACTTTGATTGATTTATTTAAACATATTTTACACCTTGATTTTGATTGGTTATTCGCTAATTACGGCACTGTGATTTATTCTGTTTTATTTTTAGTTATTTTTATTGAAACAGGTTTAGTAGCTATGCCTTTTTTACCAGGCGATTCCTTATTATTTACAGCTGGTTTGTTTGCTCGCTCGGGTCATTTAAATTTATCTTATCTGCTTATTCTTTTATTTATTGCTGCAATTCTAGGAGATAATTGCAATTACTGGATAGGTAGAAAAATAGGTTTAAAAATATTTACAATAAAAATTAAAGGCAAACTTATTGTAAAAAAAGAATATTTAGATAAAACACACCTCTTCTTTGAAAAGTATGGTACAAAAGCAATTATCATGGCGCGCTTTGTTCCTATTGTAAGAACCTTTTCACCATTTGCCGCTGGTGTTGCAGAAATGGACTATAAAAAATTTGTAAGTTTTGATTTATTAGGCGGTGCTTTATGGATAGGAAGTTTAACTATTGCTGGTTATTTACTAGGAGAAGTTGAAATAATAAGAAAACACATCGACTTGGTTTGTTTAGGGATAATTTTTATTTCTGTTTTGCCTATTATATTAGCCTATATTAAAAGTAAAAAAAAATAATTTTAAAATTTTAGATTATTTTCTTTCTTTTTTAATGTCTGCAATTTCTACTTTTAAACCCTTTAACATATTCATAATACTATCAAGATTTAACTCTCCTTCATCGTATTGATTCATATTAATACAACAAGTATATTCCCAAAGTTCTAATACTTCATTCAGTTTTACTTTATAGGGCTGATATATTTTGTTATCCGAATGTAACTCCAGCGAAGATTCCTTTTTAGAATAATTCATCACACGTTTATAGGATAATCCATCATCTTTTGTAACAACAACATAAGTGTTACCTTCTTTAACATCTTCAAGCTTTTCTAAATATTTTGCAATAACAAAAGAACCTTCCTTAATTGGCGGCATACTATCTCCTTTTATTGGAAAAGCACGGTGCTTACCTGAAGGTAAAAACGGCAAACGCATTTGTGGTAATTTTTCGATGTAATCTGGATCGGCATAACCTCTTAAATAACCTGCCGACGCTTTTAATGGAATTAATTCTACCATATCATTTCCATCACTGTCTAAAAGAATTGGAAACAAAATACGATTTTTACCCACCTTCATTAATCCATCTAAATTTGTTTTTTTTAAATCACCTCTTACTAAGGCATCTATTGCAATATGAAAATACTCAGATAATCTAATTAAAAGATCAATAGGAGGCTCATTACGAGCCTCTTCATAGCCGCCTATGCGTGAACGAGTTACTTTTAAATCGTCTGCTAATTGCTCTTGAGACATGCCTTTTAATTGGCGTAAAAAACGGATATTAGATGAAATTTTGCTCATTGCTATAATTTATAGTTTAAATATACTACTAATTATAGTTATTTACAAATAATCAAAATTATCTTTTTAAAATTTAACATTAAACGGCATTATAAATTATTTTATGTCCATAAAACAAATCAAAATATCTCTAAAATTATAAAATTTTATTTCACAAGTGATTAAACAAAACTAATCTTAAATTAAAACCTTTTTTTACTAATTTTCTGCTATTTTTGTATTTTAATATTATATTGAAAATGGCAAAAACAACAATCGATAAAAAATTAAAATTTACTAAAGAAAACTATCTTAAGTGGTTTGAATCCATGTTATTGATGCGAAAGTTCGAAGAAAAAACCGGACAAGTTTATGTGCAACAAAAAATAAAAGGATTTTGTCATTTATATATAGGACAAGAAGCAATTGTTGCAGGGACCGTAAGTGCAACAAAATTGGGAGATAAACACATTACTGCATATAGAGATCACGCTCATCCTATTGGTTTGGGTTTACATCCAAAATACGTAATGGCCGAAATGTATGCGAAAATTACAGGTTGTAGTAAAGGCAAAGGTGGAAGTATGCATATTTTTAGTAAAGAGCATGGCTTTGTTGGCGGGCATGGTATTGTTGGTGGGCAAGTGCCCCTTGGTGCTGGAATTGCTTTTGCCGAAAAATATTTAGGTACAGATAATGTTTGCGTTTGTTCAATGGGCGATGGCGCCGTAAGACAAGGTGCAATTCACGAAACCTTTAACATGGCAATGATCTGGAAATTACCAGTAATATTTATTGTTGAAAATAATCGATATGCAATGGGAACCAGTGTAGAAAGAACAAGCAACGTTCACGACTTATGGAAACTTGGTTTAGCTTATGATATGCCAAGTAAACCAGTTGATGGGCTTTCCGTAGAAGCAGTTCACGAAGCTATGGAAGAAGCGGTGGCAAGAGCGCGCAGAGGTGATGGGCCAACATTTTTAGAAATGAAAACCTATCGCTATAAAGGGCACAGCATGAGTGATGCTCAAACATACAGAACAAAAGACGAAGTAAAAGAATATCAAACTCAAGATCCTATTGAAAAAGTATTACAGATCTTAAAAAATAATAATTGGATTAACGACGAACAAATTGAGGCTACAGAAGCTCGTGTTAAAGCAATAATTGATGAGAGTGTTCAATTTGCTGAAGATAGTCCGTACCCTGAACCCGAAGAATTATTTAAAGATGTTTATGCAGAACCAAATTATCCGTTTATTACTGATTAATTTAATTCACTAGTCGTAAATTAAAAACATTTAATACAAAATGGCCGAAATAGTAAGAATGCCTAAATTAAGTGATACCATGACAGATGGTGTTATTGCTAAGTGGCACAAAAAAGTGGGCGACAAAGTAAAATCAGGCGAATTGTTAGCCGATATTGAAACTGATAAAGCGACCATGGAATTTGAATCTTTTCAAGATGGGATATTGCTTTATATTGGTGTGCAAGAAAAACAGGCTGTACCCGTTGATTCAATAATTGCTATTTTAGGAAAAGCTGGTGAAGATATTACCAATTTAATTAAAGCACCTGAACCAACAAAATCAAATACTAATTTACCTGAACCAATTTCTAATAATAATAATAATAATACAATTGCCACAATTCCTCCAGGTGTTGAAGTAGTGCGAATGCCTAAATTGAGTGATACCATGACAGATGGTGTTATTGCTAAGTGGCACAAAAAAGTGGGCGATAAAGTAAAATCAGGCGAATTATTGGCAGATATTGAAACAGATAAAGCGACCATGGAATTTGAATCTTTTCAAGATGGTGTATTAATCCATATTGGCGTTCAAGAAAAACAAGCCGTGCCAGTTGATTCTATAATTGCCATTTTAGGAAAAGGTGGAGAGGACGTTCAATCTATTCTTAAAATAAGTGCTAATATAAACACGATAAATCCTTCATTAACCGAACAAACAAACCAAAGTAATCATTCAAGTCAAGAAACATCCCCATCTCCAAACGTAAAAAAAACCAATCAATCTGATTCAGATATCAGAATTAAGGCCTCTCCATTAGCAAAATCAATGGCTAAAGAAAAAGGCATAGACTTAACACAAATAAAAGGCTCAGCCGAAAACGGTAGAATTACAAAAGCAGATATAGAAAATTATAAACCTTTATTATCAAGCAATCAAAATAATTTTCAATCTGGTTCTGAATCATTTCAAGACGAACCAGTTTCTCAAATGCGCAAAACTATTGCTCGTAGATTATTGGAAAGTAAAAATGGCGCGCCACACTTCTACCTCAACATAGAAGTTGATATGGATAATGCTATTGCTTCAAGAACCGCAATTAATTCAATAACTGATACAAAAATTTCGTTCAACGATTTTATTATCAAAGCCTCTGCAGCGGCTTTAAAAAAACATCCAAAAGTAAACGTAAGTTGGATGGGTGATAAAATTAGATTTTATAATCATATTCATATCGGTGTGGCGGTGGCAGTTGACGAAGGTCTTTTGGTTCCAGTTATTCGTTTTGCCGATCAGAAACCATTATTTCAAATTTCTAAAGAAGTAAAAGATTTAGGTAAACGTGCAAAGGATAAAAAATTACAACCTAACGATTGGGAAGGCAATACCTTTACAGTTTCAAATTTAGGCATGTTTGGAATTGAATCCTTTACTTCTATTATTAATTCACCAGAATCGTGCATATTATCAGTTGGGGCTATAAGACAAGTGCCTGTTGTAAAAAACAATGTTGTAGTGCCTGGTAACCTTATGAAATTAACGCTTGCATGTGATCATCGAACTGTAGATGGTGCAACTGGGGCAGCTTTTTTACAGACTTTAAAAATATTTATAGAGAATCCTATTACCATGTTGGTTTAATTTTTTTATAATAAAAAATATATAACAAAAAAAAGCTACCATTTAGGTAGCTTTTTTTTATTTAATTAAATATAAATTACTTTTTTAAATCAATCGGGTAATAAATCCCTTTTATTTGAACTGCAGCTTTATTATCACATTGAGAAGGTAAATTTAAAGGGTTATCAGTGCCACCAAAAGCATTAGCTGTGTTATCAAAATAAATCTCTCTTGGATATTTAGTACTTGTAGTAAAGGAAGCAACTCCGCCAACAAATGGATGAAATTCTTCGTAAGAAGCGCTAACTACACCCACTGTGTTAGTTAAAGTAACACCAGATACTTTATCAGGATAACAAGTAAAATTTCTTTCAACAGGAGTAGCATCATATATTTTATAAGAATATGGCAAACTAAAAGAAGTAACTCCAGTAAAACTACCTGTGTAGTATACTTTTGCTTTTTGCCAATTAACTGGATTTACATCTAAAAAAGATTTTGGTGTATTTTTAAATACAGAATCCTGCTTATACCCATAATCATTTTCAGCTTTTGGATCAGCAATTAAAGGAAGTGTTTTTGTTATCAAACCTTCCCAAGTAATACTAGGTAAAGTATTCAATGAATCTGTAAGTTCTAACTTACCCTCAATTGTCCATGATATTTTATCTACAATAGGACGATCTGCGTTAGGTCTTTTGTTTCTAATAATCAAATCATAAGTAGTTCCTGTCTTTTTTTTAACTAACCAGCCGTCTACTCTATAACCTATTAAACTAACCCGACCAACAAAACCAAATTGTCTGTAATAATCGGTATTTGGAGGATTAACGTTACTAACAGTTGGATCATAAGCATATTTTATAATAATAGAACCATCTCTAACTCTGCCATCAGCACACTTGGTCTTATTAAAAGAAATTGATAATTGCTTTGCATCAGGATCTCTATTCACAACAAAAGTTGGCGAGCCTGCAACTGGAGTATAAAATTTTGGGTAAAGATTGTTTTCTCCAATAAAGCTACAAATCATATCAATATCAGTAACTATAAAATTAGCAAAAGAGGCATCTATTGAAGATTGCAATTCAACATCGGCTTCTGGAGCAACATTTGGCTCTTTAGAGCAACTTAAAAAAATGAAGCTTGATGCAAGTAAAAATGTAAAACAAAAAATATTTTTTTTCATGTTGATACTAGTTTGAAGTAATTTTGTTGCAATTTAGCAAAATTATTTCAAACAACAAAATTTGAACAAAAAATGCTGGTTTTTTCAAATTGCAAAATTAATCTAGGTTTAAATGTTATCAATAAACGTTTAGATGGCTTTCATAATCTTAAAACAGTTTTTTATCCAATCAACTGGCTTGATGCATTAGAAGTTATTGAAGATGATCGTGCAAAAATTGGATTTAGTTTTTCACAATCTGGTCTAACTATAGATGTGCCAATTGAAAATAACTTGATTTATAAAGCTTGGCAACTTATAACTAACAAAACGAAATTACCTCCAATTAAAGTAAATTTAGTTAAACGTATCCCTATGGGGGCCGGCTTGGGGGGAGGAAGTTCGAATGCTGCTTATTTTATAACTTTAATAAATTCTAAATTTGAGTTAGGCCTTTCATCTGATGACATGATCCAACTATCCGCTCAAATAGGAAGTGATTGTGCTTTTTTTATTAATAATAAACCAGTTTTTGCCGAAGGAAAAGGTGATGTATTATCAAGCATCAACATTAATTTAAATCAATATTATATTTTATTGGTGTTTCCAAACATTTATTGTAACACAAAAGATGCATTTAACAACTTAGTTTATCAAACACCAACAATTGAATTAAAAACTATAATTGAAAAAATACCAATTGATGAATGGAAAAATAATTTAGTAAATGATTTTGAACAATCTATATTTTTAAAACATCCAAAAATTAAAGAATTAAAAGAACTTTTTTATTCTGAAGGAGCTATATATTCTAGTATGAGCGGAAGCGGAAGCTGTGTTTTTGGAATTTTTGATCAAGAGCCTAATCTTAAAAGTTTTGAACATTATCAAAGTTTTTTACAAAAACCAAATAATCCTCTTTTTTAATTTGTTTAAAAAAATTTACTTTGTAAAATAAAAATAATGAATCTTTTTCTTTCAAAAAATAAACCTAAGCGCAGTCATGCGCTTAAATAATAACTTTAGAGCAATTTTCTCTAAGTATTTTTATCTCTCAATTATAATTTTATAAAATATGTTTTTAATTTTAAAATTTGGTGGCACTAGTGTTGGCTCGGCTAAAAGAATAAAAGAATTAGTCAATATTACAGTAAATTCGACTCCAAAAATAGTTGTTCTAAGCGCCATGAGCGGCACCACCAATGCCTTAGTTGATATTTGCCAAAAACTAAATGAACAAAATGCTACTAAAGCCACAGATTTAATTAATCAATTAAAGGAAAACTATAGCCATGTTATTTCTGAACTATTTAATACAACTGATGGTTTAAATAAAGCAACACAACTCTTGAATACTCATTTTAATTTTATGTTATCCTTTACATTAGATGTATTTACTAAAAACGAAGAAAAAGTTATTTTAGCTCAGGGAGAATTGCTTAGCACAGCATTATTTCATTTCTACTTAGAAGAAAGTGGAATTAGCTCTGAAATTATTCCTGCACTTAATTTTATGAAATTAAATGAAAACGAAGAACCAGACTCAGATTATATAGAGAAATATCTTAAAAAAGAATTAAGTAAATACCCAAGCCAACACTTATTTATTACGCAAGGTTATATTTGCAGAAATGCCTTTGGAGAAATTGATAATTTAAAACGAGGTGGAAGCGATTATTCTGCATCAATCATTGGTGCAGCAATTAATAGCCCCGAAATACAAATCTGGACTGATATTGATGGAATGCATAACAACGATCCTAGAATTGTTACTAAAACCTATCCAATTAATGAATTAAGTTTTGATGAAGCTGCTGAGCTGGCTTATTTTGGAGCAAAAATACTACACCCAACTTGTATTTTACCAGCAAAAAAGAAAAACATTCCTGTGCGTTTAAAAAACACATTGCAACCTGAAGCACAGGGTACTTTAATATCTAATTTTATTACTCAACTTGGTATAAAAGCTGTGGCTGCTAAAGATGGCATAACTGCCATTAATATTAAAAGCGACAGAATGTTATTGGCTCATGGATTTTTAAGGGCTGTGTTTGAAATTTTTGAACGTTATAAAACACCCATTGATATGATTTGTACAAGCGAAGTTGCTGTATCATTAACAATCGATACTACTAATTATTTGAATGAAATTGTTAGCGAACTCAACGAAATTGCTACCGTAGAAATAGATCAAAATCAAAGTATAATTTGTGTGGTAGGTCAATTACCTAAAGATACTGCAGGCTATGGCTATCTTGTACTTGAAGCTTTAAAAGATATTCCTTTACGGATGGTTTCTTATGGCGGAAGCCCAAATAATATTTCGGTTTTAGTAAATAGTCATTTAAAAAAACAAGCTCTTGAAGCTTTAAACTCACATTTATTTCATTTTAATTAATTAAACATGTTCAATCAAAAACATACTGAGTATTTTAAATCGCATGAAACTCCTTTTTATTTTTATGATACTCAATTATTAAAAGAAACATTAAGTGCTCTAAAAAAATCAATCCCTGAAAATTACATTATACATTATGCATTAAAAGCCAATCCTCATCCTACTATTTTAAAATTGATTAAACATGCTGGTTTAGGTGCCGACTGTGTAAGTGGAAATGAAGTAAAACGTGCTTTGGAATGTGGATTTAAAAATACAGAAATTGTATTTGCTGGTGTTGGAAAAAGCGATAAAGAAATAAATTTTGCAATTGATCAATCCATCTTCTGTTTTAATGTTGAAAGTTTACAGGAATTAATTGTGATTAACGAACTTGCTAAACAAAAAAACTGCATTACTAATATCGCTATTAGAATTAATCCTTCTGTTGATGCTTATACTCATAAATATATTACTACCGGATTAGAAGAAAATAAATTTGGAATTAACCCTCATGAATTTAATAATTTAATAGAATTATTAAAAACACTAAAACATATAAAATTTAAGGGATTACATTTTCATATTGGTTCTCAAATTCAAAATTTATCAGCTTTTAAAGAATTATGCACTCGGGTAAATGAAATTAATCAGTGGTTTATTCAAAAAGAATTAGAAGCCGAACATTTAAATTTAGGTGGAGGATTAGGAATAAATTATAAAGAACCAGATAACGAAGCTATCGTTAATTTTGAAAAATACTTTTTTGTATTTAAAACGTTTTTAAACCATCTGCCTCATCAAAAAATACATTTTGAATTAGGGCGTTCAATCGTGGCTTCTTGTGGAAGTTTAATCAGCCGTGTATTATATTTAAAAAAAGGAATCAACACCGATTTTTTAATTTTAGATGCTGGTATGACAGAGTTACTAAGACCTGCTCTTTATCAAGCTTATCACAAAATTGAAAACATTTCGAAATTAAATGACCCATTCGAAAAAAAATACGATGTGGTTGGTCCAATTTGCGAAAGCAGCGATTGTTTTGGTAAGTCGGTTGAATTACCAGAAACCGATCGAGGCGATTTAATTGCAATTAGAAGTGCTGGTGCTTATGGCGAAGTGATGAGCAGTCGGTATAATTTAAGAGATCAAATCGATTCGGTATTTATGGACTAAATCGATTACATCATTATAAAAAAATATTTTTACCAACCCAATACCCAAGCAAAAATTAATGGCGCTACAATCGTCGCATCACTTTCTACAATAAATTTAGGGGTGTGTATATCTAATTTACCCCAGGTAATTTTTTCGTTAGGAACTGCACCTGAATAAGAACCATAAGAGGTTGTTGAATCTGAAATTTGACAAAAATAACTCCAAAAAGGAACATCATGCATTTCCATATCTTGATATAACATGGGTACAACACAAATTGGAAAATCTCCGGCAATACCACCACCGATTTGAAAAAAACCAACGCCTTTTCCGCCACTATTTTTAGGATACCAATCGGCCAACCAAGCCATGTATTCAATGCCACTTTTCATGGTGCTTGCCTTTATTTCTCCTTTAATCACATACGAAGCAAAAATATTTCCCATGGTGCTGTCTTCCCAACCCGGCACTACTATAGGCAAATTGCGTTCGGCCGCTGCCAACATCCAACAATCTTTTGGATCTATTTCATAATACTGTTTTAGCTCACCACTTAATAAAATTTTGTACATGTATTCGTGCGGAAAAAAACGCTCCCCTGCGGTATCTGCATCTTTCCATATTTTATAAATGTGTTTTTGTAATCGGCGAAACGCTTCCTCTTCAGGTATACAGGTATCGGTGACGCGGTTATAATGATTTTCTAATAAATCCCACTCTTCCTTTGGTGATAAATCACGATAATTAGGCACTCGTTTGTAATGACTGTGCGCCACCAAATTCATAATATCTTCTTCTAAATTAGCACCGGTACAAGATATGATGTCAATTTTTCCTTGACGAATCATTTCTGCTAATGATTTCCCTAATTCTGCTGTGCTCATGGCACCAGCTAAAGTCACCATCATTTTACCACCCTCGGTTAAATGTGTTTCATATCCCTTGGCAGCATCTACTAAAGCCGCTGCATTAAAATGTTTATAATGATGCGCCACAAAATTTGAAATAGGCCCTTTGTTTGAAATACTGGTATTTGACATGATAAATTTTTATTTGATTGCAAAGATAAAATTTAGATTTACTGAGAATTAATAAGCAGTATAATTTATTATTATACTACTAATTCTACTCTTGGCGCAGCAGATAAAATTTCTTCATTTGCAGCTGAAGCATATTGTTCAAAATTCTTTAAAAAAGATGCGGCCAAATTTTGTGCAACTTTATTAAAAGCTACTTTATCTTTCCAGGCATTCATCGGCTCTAATATTTCTGATGGCACACCAGGGCATGCTTTAGGGAATTTTAATTTAAAATAAGGTGTTGTTCCAAACTCCACATTATCCAAGCCACCTGTTAATGCAGCTGTAATTAATGCACGCGTGTAAGATAATTTAATACGACTTCCAACACCATAAGAACCACCAACCCAGCCAGTATTTAATAACCATACATTTACATTATGTTTCTTTAATTTTTCACCTAATAACTCAGCATACTTGGTTGGGTGCAAGGGTAAAAATGCTTTTCCAAAACAGGCCGAAAATGTGGTTGTAGGCTCGGTAATGCCCATTTCGGTTCCGGCAACTTTAGCTGTGTATCCACTAATAAAATTATACATGGCTTGGCCTGTAGTTAATTTGCTTATTGGAGGTAACACACCAAAGGCATCGCAAGTTAAAAAGAAAATGTTTTTTGGCATATCGCCTACTGCCGGCGTAACAGCATTATCAATATAATTTGCTGGATAACTTACACGGGTATTTTCTGTTTTAGAAATATTTGAGTAATCTACTGTTGAGGTGCCTTCGTAAAAATCAATATTTTCTAATAATGAACCGAATTTAATTGCACTAAAAATTTGTGGTTCTTTTTCTGCAGTTAAATCCACGCATTTCGCGTAGCAACCACCTTCAAAATTAAATACACCTTTGTCACTCCAACCATGTTCATCATCTCCAATTAACTTACGACTAGGATCGGCGCTCAAGGTTGTTTTTCCGGTACCGGATAAGCCAAAGAAAATTGCAGTATCTCCATCTTTACCAATGTTAGCAGAGCAATGCATGCTTAATACTTTTTGCTCGTGTGGTAAAATATAATTTAAAACAGAAAAAATAGATTTTTTTATTTCACCAGTATATGCTGTGCCACCAATTAAGATTGTTTTTTTTGTGAAATTAATTATCGCAAAATTATGTTGGCGAGTACCGTCTATTTTTGCATCGGCTTTAAAACCTGGGGCATTAATAATTACCCAATCGTGCTTAAAGGTTTTAATTTCTTCGGCTGTTGGGCGCAAAAATAAGTTGTACGAAAATAAATTACTCCAAGGGTATTCGTTAACCACGCGAATATTTAAACGGTAAGTAGGATCGGCACACACATAAGCATCGCGCACCCAAATTTCTTTACCACCTAAATAGGCCAACATTCGATTTTGTAAGGCATCAAATTTATCTGAGTCAAAACGATTGTTTACATCGCCCCACCACACACTGTCTTTGGTGTTTTCGTCATAAACAACAAATTTATCTTTTGGAGAACGTCCGGTAAATTCACCAGTATCAATAGCCAAGGCGCCTACATCAGTTAAAATACCTTCGCCTCTTAAAATAGTTTCTTCTACTAATTCACTCGGGTGAAGATTCCAA
>Ga0209297_1000543_pt1 | contig 23829 bp, 43 predicted proteins | sample S_130805_MF_Meta_FD_187322 | JGI IMG/M metagenome (GOLD analysis project Ga0209297, IMG submission 187322) | Freshwater microbial communities from Lake Simoncouche, Canada to study carbon cycling - S_130805_MF_MetaG (SPAdes) (version 2) | ecosystem: Environmental > Aquatic > Freshwater > Lake ...
CCGAGAACGCACCTGGTATTGGTGAGTTTGATTGGTGGGAAACCGACGATCTGTCACTAACACATATACACAAAGGTCTGTATGGTGTTGATGGGTTAAGTGGTATTAAACCAATGAGATATGTTCACGAATTACAAAATGCGTATTTTGTTGTGACAGGAAAAGAATTAATTACAGAAGAATTATTATATTTGTAAAAATGGAAAAAGTAAAAATTTATTTAGACGATGTAAGAACACCTGTTGATCCAAGTTGGATAGTTGTTCGTTCTTACGATGAGTTTGTAGGTAAGGTAAATGAGATTGGTTTAGAGAATATTGAACTGATTTCTTTTGATCACGACTTGGGTGATAGTGCAATGAAAGAATGGTTGCATGGTGTTGTTAAAAACTACAAAATCAACTATGATAACATCACCGAAAAAACTGGTATGGATTGTACCAAGTGGTTGGTTAATCAGTGGATGGACGGAAAACCCGTTGTTAGAGTTGTTGTTCACTCAGCAAATGCTGTTGGTGCTGCTAATATGATGGGTTACATCAATAACTACAAACACATAAACCGATTACCACAAAATTGTGATAGAGTATTTTGGGAACACACAATATAAAAAATAGTTATGGAATTAGAAAAATTTGAACAAGCAAAAAAAGTTAAAGAAAACCTTGATAGATTAGAAAGACAGAAACGTAAATTGGAATCTGCGTTAGAATCTTGTTCTTTAAATGTAACGATTGAATTTAACCCATCAAAGGTATTTCTCTCAAGAAAAGATGAGGTTAGTGTTTATAGTAAAGATGCTATTAAAGAAATGATATCTAAAGAACTTGACAGGTTGAATAGTGAAATAGATTTAGTTAAAGAAGAATTTGAAAAAGTATAAGAAATGGAAAATTTAAATAGTGTATGTTATGTTGGTGTGATCGGTGAGATCCGACCAATAGAAGGGGCGGATAACATCGAACTTGCAATGGTTGGTGGTTGGCAAGCAATCACCAAGAAAGGTGAATATGGTGTAGGTGATAAGGTTGTTGTTGCAACTACCGATGCGGTAATCCCTGTTGAGTTATCTGATTTAATGGGAGTAACTAATTACCTAAGAAAAGGTCAAAGAGTTCGTACCGTTAAACTTCGTAAAGTTTACTCTGAGTGTTTGTTAATACCATTCAAATACTTGGCACCAAGGTCTTTGGAGAACAATGTAAATGAAGGTCACGACATGATGGAACTGTTGGGCATCACCAAATACGAACCACCTGTTAAGATGGTTGAGATGAGTGTTGGAGGTAGAAAATTCAAATACCACCAAAACCCTAACTTCCACGTTTACCACAAGTTCCCTAACTTGAAGAATGTGCCTGAGTTATTTACCGAGGAGGATAGAGTATCTATCACTCGTAAACTTCACGGAACCAATGCTCGTTACGGTATAGTTAGAAAGAAAAGACTTTCTATCTTGGATCGTATCAAAAAATTCTTTGGAAACAAATGGGTTGAGTTTGAATATGTTTACGGGTCTCATAATGTTGAGAAAGGTTCTGACTCTCAAGGTTTCTACTCTACTGATGTTTGGAGAACTATTGCTGACGAATATAAGATCAAAGAAAAGTTATGGGAGTATGTGAAAGAATACTTCATTCCTCAACATTTAGGTAGCGGTGTTGTTATCTACGGTGAGATCTATGGACACGGAATCCAAAAGAACTATGAATATGGTTTACAGGAAATCAAGTTCGCAGGATTTGATGTTGAGATTGACGGAACTTACCAATCATTCTTCAATGAGAGAAGTATCTTAGATACTTTGGATTTACCAAAAGTAGAATTGTTATATTCTGGTTTGTGGGACAAAGGAACTCAAGATAGATTTGTATTCAATAACTTCATTGATGGGACTAAAGTTCCTCACGAAGGTATTGTTGTAAAATGCTTGAGTGGTGATCGTCACAAAGTAGCGAAGGTAATCAATCCTGATTACTTAATATACGGAGAGAAAAATAATGTTGGTGACTCCCATTGATGGAGTCACCTTTTTTTATTATCATTTAAAAAAGAAAAAATTATGGCAATATTTTGGGCACAAGCAGAAGTAGATTTATCTGTTGATGAGATCTACGAAAATTTATCAGATCGTGAAGTTCTGAAATTGGTTGATTTATTTGTTGAAGAAGGTTTGGTTATCTCAACTAACACAAGTAAAAATGAAAGCATGAGTTTTTTAGATGAGGAGTGGAAAAAAACACTTTTGAATCTAATGAACAACAGACACAGACTTTCAAACGAAGATGAAGAAACAATCAAATCAATAGCAAATAAATTATAATGGCAAAAGACAACGACCTGATCTATGGGGTTTACGATAGAACAAGAGGAGTGGGTGGTTGTGATGACTACTTTGGGTACTTCAAAAAAGAATCAGACGCTAGAACAGAAATGAAAGTTCAGTTTGAACACTTAAAAACAAAAAACCCAAAAGAAACTCTGAAACTACATAAAGACAGAGTTGTGAGAATGAAAGATAAAACAGAAGAAATATTAATAATTATACACCCAATTTTAGTACGATGAGAGAGGACCAAATTGATGACTACATCCAAGAGTTAAAGATGATTGAAGAGATGGAAAATATTAGAATACCAAACGATTATATTGAAACAACTAGTTATGATGATGACAAGATTGTAACTAATTCACCAACATGTTGGGGTACACTACAAGATGAAGAATTTGTACCGGCATTTAAATCAGTTGCTAAAGTACCGTCAGGTATTTATGAAGTTGTGTGGAACAGACAATTAAACCAACACACATTAAAGAAACAACCATTCAAGACAGATGAGTTGTATCAGTTACCTTCTTATGAGATTATAGACATACTTAAAGACATCCAAAACTTTTGGGATCGTAAAGACAAGTATAAAGAATATAGTTTTGTCCACAAAAGAGGTATTCTAATGTATGGTGAGCCAGGTTGCGGTAAGTCAGGTATTATTCAGTTAATCTCAAAACAATTAATTGAAAATGATGGTATCATCATCAACATTAAAGATCAAGAAGATATTGATTACTTCATGGATTTTATTGCAACATTCAGAAAGATTGAACCAGAACGACCATTGATTGTTTTATTAGAAGACATCGACTCAATTGCCGGTGAGAATAGTCATTCAACAAGCAGATTGTTAAACATCTTAGATGGTGTAAAACAGATTGAAGATGTGGTATATATTGCGACAACCAACTATCCTGAAAAACTACAGGATCGTATTACTAACAGACCATCTCGTTTCGATAGAAGATACAAAGTTGAATTACCAAACGATGAGATTCGTGAAGCATATATTCGTCACAAATTAACAGACGAAGATATAAAAAATGTTGATGTCCAAGAATGGGTAAAAAGAACAGACGGAATGTCACTTTCACACTTGAAAGAAGTTGTAATTTCAACTATAGTTATGGGTAGAGAATTTGAGGAAGTGATGGATAACCTCGAAGGATTAAAGAAAGCACCATCAATTAAAGGATCAGGTAAAGTAGGATTTGGACGATGAAAAAAGGAATTTATTATGTACCATTATTTTTAATATTATTATTTGTAATGGGAGGAACATTTTATGTGAGTGATTATTTAGGGTTTGCAATGTCGTCACTAGCAATGTTATTATTAGGTGAAGTTTATTATTTAAGATTTATAAAATGAAGAAGTTTAGTTTAATTATTGGATTGATATTACTATCAAGTTGTAAAACATCAAAAAGTAACTGTGATGCATATTCGTCATATGAGATAAAAGTAGAACATTGCCACATTGATGAAGAAAATTATTGTTATTACACAGTTGACACAATTAGCTTGACCAAGTAAAAAAGATTATTTATACTTCCAAAACAAAAAAGAAAACATGACAATTAAACAAGCGCTTAAACAGAAAAACAAGTTGGTTAAAAACATTGCTGAAAACACGAAGTTGATGCAACAATTCAACTCAACTGAGGTTGGAAACCAAAGACCATACAGCACGGTAGTGTTGTACAATCAAATCCAAAGAGAAACACAAGAATTAGCATCTTTGAAGGCAAAAATCCACATCGCAAACGCAGAGGTGATGGAAGACATTTTTTGGATGTCAGAAATGAAATCAACAATCGCAGCTCTAAAGAAAATGGATTGTACAGAAGGAAAATCAAGTCGTGAACGTTTCCGATTGGAAAGTGAGATGGTTTTAACCTCCGAAATCTCTTTGGTTAATAGAAACCAAGAGATCAAAATGTTGGAATCAAAAATTGAAGAGATCCAAGATAAGTTGGACACCTTCAACGCAACCACAGAAATTTAATATGGTTTGTGGATATGGTTAGAAAGTGATGGTTGTTCTACTATCGGAATCCGACTGGATGGATAATTGATAAAGATAACGAACTGACATTAAACGAAATTTCAAATACTCAAAAGTCATTTGATTAAAACTTAAAACTCTCTTTTTAACCTATTTTTGGCTCTTGAAACAAATCATATGAACCCCCACCACAAGGATGGGGGTTTTTAAAAGACCCCATCCTTAGTGGTGGGCTTTTAGGACCGTTATCCGTTAGGGTAACGATTGAAAGGGGGAATTCGCTACTCCCCCTTTTCTATTTTACATAAACCACTATCATTTGTATATGTGGGGAATTTTATTTATATTTGTGGTAATGTTATTGGCAGTTGTCAAAAAAAACCAAAAACTTAAAAGATGAAAGTTTTATTCTTAGATAATGATGGTGTAATCTGTCTCTCAAATAATTGGGGTGGACGAAAAAAGAAATGGGCAAAATACCGTTCAGCAAATCCTGAATCGTCATCTATTATTAAAGAAGCGCCTGTTGAATATCGTTTTGATGATTTTGATAAGAAAGCAATTAAGATCTTAAATGAAATCATTGAAGAAACAGGATGTGAAATAGTTGTAAGTTCCGATTGGAAATTACACGCAACACTTGAAGAACTTGGTGATTACTACGAAAGTCAAGGGATCATCAAACGACCAATTGCGTTGACTCCAAACATTCAGAATTGTACCGTTCACGGTAATTTATTTATTTGGTCACCACGATGGGATTTAGAACAAACACGAACCATTGAGATTCGACAATACTTACATGATCATCCTGAGGTTACTCATTGGGTTTCGGTTGATGATTTGAATATGGGTAAGAATGGTGAGCCTTGGAAAGATGAATGGGCTATAGATAATTTTGTTCTAACACCAAAATCAAGTGAAGGAATTAAACAATGTGGAGTTAAAGAAAAAGTTATTAAATTTTTAACAGATGAAGAACATAAGACAAATATTCAAGACTAATACTCATCTAATGGATCATCCTGAAGTGCAGGAATTGATTGATTATTGTGTTGAGTTAGAGGGTCAGGTTGTCGAAAAAAAAATTGATGATACTTATAGTAAAGAAGAGATTTATCTTCAGATGCTTAAGGACATCTATGATAGTTGTGATAAAACTTTAACTGATGATCAGCTGTCAGAAAGGTTTAAGGAGACACCAAGAGTGGACTTCAAGCAGGCTGTAATAAATCTAAAAAAATATATGGGGGCCGTATCACAAATGTACGGGTTTATGTTATGAGTGAAAATACAAAACAAACAGTTAAATTGATTATGGTTGAAGAAAAACCATATGTTGTGTCCTTAGACAAAGTAGAAATTGGTGATAAAGTTATTGTTACGGTGAACGGTCAATACCCATCGATTGTTGAATGTGAAAACCAAACAGTTCTTACGTTATTAACTGATTCTAGATTATCACTTACTAAGGCTTTTAAGATTTTTATGGAACCTGAGAACATCAAATTCCAACCAGACCAAATCGAAAAGATTTTGGAAAATGATGGATTGATGGAGGTTGAGTTTGATAATGGTGTGTATAAGTATAGTTTATGATATTTACAACACAAACCAAATAAGTGTTACTTCAAATCATACTTTATGGTTTAATTTGAAGGACAAATAAACTTTAAATTTTTAAAGATGAAAACACTTGATTTACATGGAGTTAAACATGCGGATGTACCCAAATTAATGGATCAATTTATTTGGGAACAGATGAATAAAAAGGCGAGGGAAGTTGAGATCATCACAGGAATTAGTCAGGCGATGAAACAAGTAGTAATGAAAAACCTCAAAGATTATGACTTCATCTATAACGAAGCGTGGAACAACCCTGGTAAGTTTATAGTTAGTTTAGTTTAATGAAAAAAAGTTTGCTCCCCCGGTTGAATAAGTCGGGGGTTTTTTGTATCTTTAATCTATGTTAGAAGTAGAAGGCAAAACATTTCATAAATTTGTGGAGATAAAGAACTATAGAACTAGTCTATATCTTAATTATTGTGATATAAATCAAAAAAATAGAAATGTCTTAGGTTTGTATGTTATAACAAAAAAGAAAGATCAGTTCTATTCTGATGCTCAATTCCACACCGAAGAGGATTTTGTTAAACATTTTGGAAATCCATTTGCCGACGTTCACTTTGATAGAAAAAGATTGTTTATAGAAGAGAGTGACGATAAAATATCAATTAAGTATCAATTTTACACAAAAGATAGAAAAGTAGGTGTTAGGTACTTTACGGAAAGAAAGGTTACAAACTATCTCACATTCAACTTTAAAAAGAAAATGTTTTATTCAGGAACATTCTCTACCAAAAAGAAACAAATCATTGGTAGAAGTATGAAAGTGAATCCAACATACTTTGCTATAGAAAGTTTTTTAAGAAACATTAGAATTGAAAATAGTGTTGCTGTGGACCAATACCTTTATTTTTTCTTGGAAAAGATTTGGGATAGAATGGGAATTGAAAACCCACAAAACTTTCAGTGGGATTGTATGAGATCGTTTTATAGTTTAACTTACTATTTGGTTAATGGTATTAAAATCCCAAACAATTGGAGAAAATTCACAGGTACATTCTTTTCTAAAAAAGAATTGAAGAAGTTTGATATGAACTTGGTTGATACTGCGATGGATAAACTAAAACTCAAAGGTTCCAAAGTTAAACAGATTTTTAATGAAATGGAATGGATTGATTTTGATAGATTGTATATGGTTTATAACATTTTAGGTATTGACAGGTTTAATAAAATTGAAAACAAAGTATTTGGACCATACTATGGTGATGAAACAATGCCAATGGAAATGAATCAAATGGGTGGGTCTTATGAATGTTTTTATTCAGATAAAGAACAATTTAATCAATATTTCTTGGGTAGAACATTAGTCCCTTTAACTCCAAAAGAAAAAGATAGAATTTTAGATTTGATACCATATTTTGATCATTATAAATGGAGAACTTTAATTGATCATTTAGAGATGAAAAAAGATTTAATGAATCTTGGAGAGGATGTTAAATTTAAATTCACAAACATGAGTAGTTTTAATTTAGAACACGAGGAGTTTAGTCGTCTTTTACAATCATATAGAAAAGGTGAAGTTGAAAGATTTTATGGTAATGCTGATAGTTTAGAAACACCAATTGAATACGAAGGTGAAACATATTATCCGGTACTTCTTACTAAAACATCGGACTACGAAAAAGAATCACAACACCAACGAAATTGTGTTCGTGGGTATTCAGAAAGACCGGACTGTTTGATCTTCTCAATTCGTAAAGGATCAACTGATGGGGATGAAAGAATTACCGTTGAATACCAATACAGAAAAAATGAGATATTGAATGTTCAAGAAAGAGCAAAGTTTAATGAGTTACCTTCGGATGAGTTTTCACAAGTCGCTAGAATCCAACTTGCTAACATCAACCTTATGTATAAACTTGGAGCCTTGAAGTTACCAAAGTTGATTAAAAAATACCGTAGTGGTAAAGTTATTGAACAACAGGCAACATTTGATGAAATGAGTGTGAGTGAGAAAAGATATGAATCAAGAATTATAAATATGACACCACAATGGGATACATACACACCTGAATTACAAAATTGGCAAAATGAATTATTAGATCATGAGATGATACCTGTTAGAGATTATGATAATTGGCTTGATGATTTACCGTAAAAATATTATATTTGTAAAATGGAAGACAAGGAATATGAATTATTAAACGAAATGGTCGTTAAAGTTAACGAAGCAAGAACTTATAATAGAATATCAGGTGTTATTACTTTTATTTGGTTATTTGAATTTTTTTATACTTTTTTTTGGACCAAAAATTTTGATGCCATGTATTGGTTAATTTGGGTTTTTTGTGTTATTGGATGGGTCCATATGAATAGAAAGTATAAATTTGCTATGGAAGAGTATGAAGAAATAAGAAAAGAATATGATACAAGATTTGAAGATGAGAACGATTAAGATTTTACTATTAACCCTTTTGTTATTTTCTTGTACGGAGAAAAAATACAAGTATGAAATAAAAGGAAAAGTTTATGTGCCAACATCTGGACTTAACCCAATGCATGACGCAATTTGGTATACAGACACAATAAATTTTGATGGAGATACGATATACTACTTTAACAGTGATGGGTCAGAAGTTAGAATCCGTCCACCATTTATTTTAATTGACCATACATTAGACAAATGAAAACATATAAACAACTACCGATCCCTGAAGACTCTGCTTGGAGTAGAAACACCTTATACGGTAAATTACATTGGAGAATAAGATATTTCCTTGAGGGTGTAAAAAACATAATCAGATGGATACCAACTTTGTATCACGACAGAGATTGGGATGGGGTATACATTCTAAAAATCTTACAGAAAAAAATAGAGTTCCAAAGAAAAGAACTTGTAAATGCCAATAGACATACAGAGGTTGAAAGAGATAATCGTTATATGACTTTGGCTCTTAACTTACTTGAAAGAGTTAAAGAAGAACATTATTCATTAGAGTGTATGGATTATTGGGATAATACTATGAGTTTTGAGGATGTGCCAGATAACCCAAACTTAAAATCTATTGAGATTGAAACAACTGGTGAAAGATTTGACGAATACTTAAACAAATATCCTTCTTCAGTTCGTGCAATCATTAAAGAACATGGTGAACAAGATGACAAAAAACGTTTATGTTTATTGGTATCTTACTATAATCATAATAAAGCAAATAAACTTCTTTTCCGAGTTTTAGAGGAAAGACTAGCCCAGTGGTGGGATTAAAAAAAAATACAATATGCAAAACAAAGAAATAATACACGGACAATTGATGAACGAACATCGAAGATTGTCAAACGAAATTGCCGATATAAAGGCAAATAGTTATGAATTAAATGAGGAAGAAAAAAGAAAGGTTGCTGATCTACAAAGACGACAAATGGTCATAATGAAACAACTTGAAAATTTGTTTAGATAGTATGAGAGTAGTTGTAACTGGAGGAGCTGGGTTTATTGGTTCCGCATTTATAAATCATTTATTAGATAACTTCAAATGTGATGTTCTTTGTGTTGATAAATTAACATATGCTGGTCGTAAAGAGAACATTAAACATAATGTTTCATTCTTACAAAAAGATATATGTGATGTAACTGCCGATGAATTAGGTGAATTTGATTATATGGTTCACTTTGCTGCAGAATCTCATGTTGACAATTCAATTACTAACGGGTTACCATTTGTGAGAACAAACGTAGAAGGAACATTCAATTTATTGGAGATATCAAGAAAAAATAAAAATCTTAAGAAATTCATCCACATCTCAACAGATGAAGTTTATGGTGATATGGATGATCATATCGCGATCAATCACATAGCACAAGAAGGAGATAACTTATCACCAAGTTCATATTATTCGGCAACAAAAGCCGCTTCAGATATGTTGGTATTATCTGCTAACAGAACTTACGAATTACCTTATTTGATTACAAGAACTTGTAATAACTTTGGTGAACACCAGTTTGAAGAAAAGTTTTTACCAACAATTGCAAGATCAATCCAAGAAGGAAAACCAATACCTGTTTATGGTGATGGAAAACAAGTCAGAGAGTGGATGTATGTTCATGATAACGTTAAAGTTATTTGTGATTTCATGTTTGATGATACTGTCATTAATCAAATAATGAATATTGGGACAGGATTTAGAGTAACAAATTTAGATATCATTAATAAGATTGCATCAATTTTAAATAAAGAAGTACAAATAAATCACGTTGAAGATAGATTAGGTCATGACAGAAAGTACGGATTATACTCAAAAAAAATGATGCGGTTTTATCAAAACAGAGGAGAAACTACCAACTTCAAAAACCTTTACAATTATTTAGAAGAACAATATGGAAAATAGAAGCACACATTACGGAGACGTAGCAAAATGGGTTGAGAAAGTTATTGACTCTTGTGAAAAATATGAACAAATATTTGGGGCAAAAATGTTGATTAGGAACTTTGAAAAACAACTCAGAAGAAAATACCATGAAAAATATTGGATAGAACATCATTACAGTATAATTTTGCCTTTGGAAAGTAAATTATCTTATAAACGAGATGAACTACTAAAAAAACAATTAGAGTCATGACGGGTTACTTAACACAAAAACTTGGAGAATGGATGGTTAAAGATCATAATGATGAAAAACTATATCCATTGTGTGAAGAAACAAAAAGATGGTTACTTAAAGAAAGTACCAAAAAATTCTTGAAAGAAGATGTCGAAGTGGTTTTTGATTTTGTTATCAAAGGTGAATATTGTGAAACCAAAGAACAAATAACCAAAAACTACTTTGCAAAAATTAAACGAGTAGAACACGACAGTTTATAATGAAAGATCTAACAAACTTCAGAATTATTAAATTCGAATACCCATTCCCAACCGAAGAACTTACGGTAAGAATTTGGGACAAGATGGATGAAACTGAAACAAAATGGGCAATCCAATTGACCCTGAAAGGAATTAATGATACGGGAGATTCACCGATGGGATCTTGGGATATATTTTTCTTGGATGATAAATTACAAGAGAAGATTGAAATTTTACTTAAAAAATATGATGTCCCATACAAAATAGTGGATCACAGTGAAACTTTGATTAGTGATCTTGAATACTTCTCAAAAGAATTTTTAGAGAAACTAGATTCATACTTAGGTGAGAATTTGACTATTGATGATATTTTGGATAGAATTTTAGAAGTAGGTTATGAAAACATAACTATCTTTGAAAAATACTATTTAGGAAACAACATCGAGATTAGAGAAAAAAAATGAAACCCGCTCAACCTTATTATGTTACCCTGAAAGTTTAGGGTAAATACCTATTGTCCAACCAAAAAACAATTAATATATTTGTAGTATGAAAAAAGTTATTATTGAAAAAGACGCAGTTAACAAATGTGTTATCTTGGAAAAAGATGGTGAATATGTATTTCGTTCAGGGTACGGTGAGTTCCACGAAGAGGTAGCAGAAAACTTTAGAGAACTTGAACCAGAACTAAAGGATTGGAGAATTCGTGGTGGTGGTAGAGTTAGATGGTCTGATCTTGGTATTAGAGTTTACGGTTATTCGGTTGACTATGGTTATATGGACAAAGAAGTTGTTGAACAACTTGTTTCAGAGTTCGCAAAAGAAAATGGTGTAGAATTTACTAACGATACAGGAGTAGGATATTAAAATGAAAAATCCAACAGGAAAAAAATTAGATAAACTTTTGTTTGGGATATTTGACCAAATGATTGAAGGTGTTGACCAATACAATCATAGTGGTAGTTTATGGCTCATCTTTACCAATGAAAGACAATGGGTTGTTGAATATACCGAATCGGGAACTCTATGGTATAATTACAAACGATTCAAAGAGGAAATGGAATTGGTTGGTATGGATTGCGTTGAAAATAAAGAATACATAACCAGATGGTTTGAAAGTAGATTTTTGAACAAACCAAAGGTTGAAGACACCATTCAAAATGGGGTGAAACACACCGTGGTCAAAGGTGGTATGGTGAATTATTTGGTTGAAGACACCATTCAAAATGGGGTGAAACACACCGGTGGTGCAGGATCGTTACAAAGCCAGTATGTTGAAGACACCATTCAAAATGGGGTGAAACACACCAACCAAGGAATTTTAAACATCATGGAGGCTGTTGAAGACACCATTGAAAATGGGGTGAAGGACACCGTATCATCAAAGAATTATCCAAAGAACTTTGTTGAAGACACCATTCAAAATGGGGTGAAAAAAACCTTAGGTGAACGGATGAATCGGGATTATTCTGTTAAAGACATCGTTCAAAATGGTGTGAAAGAAACTGAATTAAAAAGTGGTAGACAAACTGGTAAAGTTGAAGACACCATTCAAAATGGGGTGAAACGAACCAGAAGCGGAAATTTCTTCAACACAATTGAAAGGATTGAATACACCATTGAAAACGGAGAAAAAATTGAATTAAAATGAAAAATCCAACAGGAAATAAATTAGAGAAACTTGTCTTTAGGATATTTGACCAAATGGTTGAAGGTGCCGACAAGTATGTGACAAAACAAGGATCAACTTGGTTGATCTTCACCGAAAGTAAAAAATGGGTGATTGAGTTCACAAAAGATAAAACCTTATGGTTCAACTATAATCTATTTCAAAATGAGTTGGATCTGATCGGTAAGGACTGCACCGAAGAAAGAGATTTGATTAAGAACTGGTTTGAATCAAGATTTTTGAATAAACCAAAGGTGAAAGAGGTCCATCATGTTGATGTTATGAAGTTTTTTGATAAAAAAATGGAAAATACAATTGAAAATGGGGTGAAGGACACCATTGAAGATTGTGGACCAATGGTGGTTGCGGTTGAAGACACCATTCAAAATGGGGTGAAGGAGACCCAAACACGGATGTGGCCACCAGTGGGTGCGGTTGACGAAACCATTGAAAACGGAGTGAAATTAGTGGACAGTTCTACACAAATTGATGGATCTTGTGTTATTGAAGATGTTATTAAAGAGGGGGTAAAAGAAGCCAAAGAGGATAGACTTTTCCGTACCATACATGTTATGAATGCAATTGTGAATGGTGTTAAACATGTTGAAGATGGTGATTGGTTAGACCAAGATGAAAGGATAGACGACATTATTGAAAGTGGTGTTAAAGAAGTTAATACCGACTATAAAAACCCGAACTCGTACCATCATAAGTGGACGATTGACTATATATTGGAAAATGGCGTTAAAGAAACCAAAGAAAGTATGTTGGAAAGTTTGGAACAAATAGACCATCAGGTAACTAATTGTGAGATTACAGAAAACATTAATGACGCGATTGAAAATGGTGTTAAAGAAACTAAAGAAATTTCAAATATTAGTTTAATGTCTGAAATGTTTAAGGTTAAAGCAAAACAAGCAATAAGAGATGGTGTTAAAGAACTTAAACTATGGAAATCCAATAGATGTGAAGAACACGGTTATTTTGAATTTGTTGATGGGATTCCAACATACACACCTATGATTCAAGTTAAGGACGTACTTGAAAATGGTGTTAAAGAAATACAACCACTACCAGCACAAGATGGTAATAGAGATTGGGGTTTATATTACCATAGACAAGAAGATAGAACAAAACCACATACTGAATATGTGAAAGAAGTGATTGAGGATTCTTACAACCATAGAGGTAGAGTTGAAGGTGTAATTAGAAATACAGATAAAGATGGGTTTTGATAAGAAGATATTAGATTTGAGTAGAACAATCTACCAAACATCTGTAATGGTACATGGGTCAAAACAAAACCCAGCAGAACAGATTGGTAAGATAAAAGATATGATCCGTGAGTTCATCAGGACAGAAGTTGTTCCTTATGAGTTGACAAATTCAGAAAAAATGTCTTTTATTTTAAAAAACGAATCTTTGATTTGTGATGCTATCGGTAAAGGACACAAAGCCAGTGACGGAGATGAGTTCCAAGCAACCAGAGAAAAAATGAGAAAATATAGAATTGAATTAGGGATTATTAAAGATGGTAAATAAAGAAACAATTGAAGAAGCGGCTGAGAAGTGGGTATTTGAAACCAACGGTCATAAATGGTCAAACAATGACGACACTGCGGGTGACAACTACGGATCATTCAAAGCAGGTGCCAAATGGATGGAAGAACAGATGGAATCCCTCAAGGATTTTGAAACTTGGAAAGAATGGAAAAAATAAATAACATGGGAAAATTATCAATTTTAACACGACTCCGACTATGGATCGGATCAATAGGGTGGAGAATGTTTATCTGGGGTGCAGATACAACAGAAGAAAAATATTGGGATGACATCTATGAGTTAGAAAAATTACGTAGAGAACAAAAAGAAGAGGAGGAATAAGATGAGTTATTACAGAATACAAATAGATGAACTCCAAAACGGAGAAAAAAGGTATGTACCAGAAAAAGGCGAATTACATGTTTATGGTGGATGGATAAAAAAACAAGAAATCAGATGGTATAATATCGGTGATAGATATTTTGATGAAACCCAAGCTATGATTATTATTGAGCAAGATAAAAAGGCAGATGAAATTAAAAGAGAGACAGAAGTAAAATCAACAACATATAAAATAATTGACTAATGAACACATTAGATAAAAAATACCAAGAACTACTCCAAGACATTTTGGATAATGGGGTAAAAAAGTCGGATCGTACTGGTACTGGAACCATTTCAGTATTCGGTAGACAAATCCGTCATAAAATGAGTGAAGGTTTCCCTTTACTTACAACAAAGAAAATGGCTTGGAAAACTATGGTAACCGAGTTGTTATGGTTCCTTCGCGGTGACACAAACATTAAGTTCCTTGTTGATAATGGTTGTCATATTTGGGATGGTGATGCGTATAAGAACTATTGTAAAAATGCTGATGAAGGTACTTTTAGTAGAAAATGGTTAAAATTGGAAGAATCTTTTGATGGGTTTTTTACTAACGAAGAATACTCTCTTTACACCCAAGAAGAATTTATCAACAAAATAAAAACAGATGATGAGTTTGCTAAAAAGTTTGGAGAATTGGGAAAAATTTATGGATCACAATGGAGAAGTTGGGGTAAAGATTTCAAACAAATACCAAATGAAACTGGGGATGGTGTTTACGATATTACAACAACAGGTATAGACCAAATCCAAAACCTAATCAACGACCTTAAAACAAATCCCGATTCAAGACGATTAATGGTTACTGCGTGGAACCCATCAGATTTACCAAATCAAGTTCTCCCACCTTGTCATTATGGATTTCAAGTTTATACAAGAGAGTTGAGTTTGGAAGAGAGGAGAAAATTAGCAAATCACGATTCAATAGTTATCTCACCAATCACAGTAGAATCTTGGGATAGAAATAATATTCCAACACGAGCAATCTCTTTAATGTATAACGCTAGAAGCCAAGATGTTCCACTTGGAACACCATTTAATTTGGCATCTTATGGATTACTTCTAACAATATTAGCAAAGGAGGTTAATATGGTTCCTGATGAGTTGATTACAAATATGGGTGATTGTCACATTTATCTAAATCAGATTGATGGTGTAAAAGAACAATTAACAAGAGAACCATTTGAGTTGCCAACCCTTAACCCATTCCCAACTTATGAAGGGTCAAGACCATCTATAGAATCTTATGTTATTGGTGATTTCACACTTAAAAACTACCAATCACACCCGACTATCAAAATGCCGCTTTCTAACTAAAATTATGAGACCACAACCAATCAAAGAAGGAAGAACAAAGACTAATAGTAAACCATTTACTGGTCAAGGAAGACAAGCTCCTCCACCACCTAAACCACCAAAACGACTAACTAACATTGAAATAACAATTAAATAATATGAAGACAAAAGTTTATTCAGCATTTCCCGGTGTAGGGAAAACAACCTACTTCAACACTACAAATAGAAATGTGTTGGACAGTGATAGTTCAAAGTTTGACAAGAAACATTTTCCTGATAACTACATTGAACACATTGAAAGAAACATTCAGGATCCAAAGGTAGATAAGATTTTAGTATCGTCACACAAAGATGTGAGAGATGCACTTATTAAAAGAGGAATTCCATTTGTATTGGTATATCCAAACAGAGACATCAAAGATGAATACATCCAACGATACAAAGACAGAGGAAACAACGATGCGTTTGTTGACTTATTAGAAAAAAATTGGGATAATTGGATGGACGAGATGGACCAAATGGAAGCACCAAAAGGTCAAACATTATACAAAGTTAAATTAGGATCGGGTCAGTACTTGACAGATGTAATCGATTAAATTATGAAAACAATTAAAATTAGATTTGTAAAAACTAAAAATGCTAATTACCACCTCCAAAGAAAAGGATGGTTTGGTAGATGGAAAGATATTGGTTATAGTGTTGATATGGGATATGGTGGTTTTTATATTATATATACCGCCAAAACAAAAGAAGAATTACTTGATGAGGTTTTAGATAAACATTACCAAGTGTGTAGAAACCATGTTGAGATTATAGAATACCCAATGATAAAAATTTATTAAAGATTATGAAATACAGAAAAAAACCAGTAGAGATTGACGCAATCCAATGGACAGGTGATAACAAATTAGAGATTTTTGATTTTTGTAACATGTCTTATATTACTGATCAAGAGTTAAGGATCAAAACTTTAGAAGGATCTATGACTGCTAGTATTGGTGACTACATAATCAAAGGAGTTATGGGTGAGTTTTATCCTTGTAAACCTGACATTTTTGAAATGACTTACGAAAAAATATAATTATGAATGAACAAAACAATTGGAATGACCCTGTGTTATCAGATGGTGACTTCCCCCAATTAAGCAAAACAAAATTCCAAGTAGGCGACAAAGCAGTAAAAGTGAAAGGGTATAAGTTCCCATGTACAATCGTATCAGTATTCCAAACAGTAGAAGGACATGTACGAGTTGTAGGTGAGATGGATGAATACGGATTACTACACATTTTTAACGAAGAACAATTAGAAAAAGCAAATTAAGATGAATTACGGAAAAGAGTTTAGAAGTTTCGCAAAGAGCGAAGGAATTAGTTCACTGGTGTTAGATCAGTTTGAGGCATCACTAACTCCATACATTTTGGAGGAAAGAGAATTAAGAGCAACACAAATTGATATTTTCTCCCGATTGATGCGTGATCGTATCTTATGGTTGTCAGGACCGGTAGATCAAAGAATGTCTGACATAGTACAAGCACAATTATTGTTCTTGGATTCAGTTGAGAAGAAAGACATCACACTTTACATCAATAGTCCTGGTGGTTCAGTGATGTGTGGTCTTGGTATTGTGGACTTGATGAACTATGTAAGTTCTGATATCGTAACCACAAACTTGGGTATGTGCGCATCTATGGGTTCAGTTCTTGTGTCATCAGGAACAAAAGGAAAAAGATCATCTTTGATACACGCAAAAGTAATGACTCACCAAGTAAGTCACGGAACACGAGGAAATATCCAAGATACTCGTATTGATCAAATGGAAGGTGAAAAGTATAACTACATCCTATTCAAGATCTTAGCTGAAAATTGTGGTAGAACATTCCAAGAGGTATTAGATTTTTCGTCAAGAGATAGATGGTACAATTCAGAAGAAGCAAAAGAGTTCGGACTTATCGATGAGATAATCGGAGCGGATAAAAACAAATCAATCACAAACTACTTGGATGGGTTTGATGATTATTACAAGAAAGAAGTATTGGGTGTGAAGTAAATATTTACACCCAAATATTTTTAATTAAAATTAAATTATGGAAAAAGAAATATTAAAAGAAACGGTAAGCAAAGAAAAACCAGCACCGCAAAAGAAAAGAAATTACAAACCAAGAAAGAAAAAAGAAACTAAATTTGATCTAAACGAAGAATTCGTTATGAGGTCTGAAGAAGTTCCAAATATTAAAGGATTACCAAAACAAGTTGGATACTATAAAATTGGTAAAAGTTTTCACATTTTCTTTGAAGAAAAACCAAAAACACTTCACAGATTTTTTACCAAACTATTTTTAGGTTGGAAATGGCACGACCAAAAGTAAAACGTATTCACGTTAATCAACACAACGTCAGGTCAAACAAAACAAAAGGGACAGATCTACCTGTGATCACAATAAAAGAAGGTAAAACAAATACCTATTGTAATGAAGTAGAAATTTTAGGACCGTCTAAGATTATTTATGGAGGACACGGTGTTGATGCCAAACCACTATTGAGTTGTGGAGCTAGAGTGGTAATTGAAACTACAAGTGATATAAATATCATATCATAAAAAAACCCCTCCGTGAAGAGGGGTTTTGTGTTAATCAACATATTTAAAAACATATCCGTTGGTTTGATTCCGTTTACCTTTGGCAACCATAGAGGCTTTACCATTTGAATTATGAAAACCTAAAACTCTACAAGCCTCCGATATCGCATAAAATCTACCAACATAATCACCATTATCGTATCTAAAAACATCCACAGATTTTGCCTGACCTGAATTAATTGACGATAGTGATTGTTTCTTTTTAGTTTCTTCACTTCTTTTAATTCCTCTAATATTTTTCATTCTTAGATTTATTAATTCTATAGATTGTTTTTTACCGTACTGAGGATTTTTATCTCCTTTTTTAAGTTCACTTAGTATCTTTTTGGTTTCATTACTTCTTTTACCATTCCATATCCCATCCCCACCATCAGTTAGATTACAAAGACTTCCTTCATTTAGATCAATCCTACCATATTGTTTAACTAATGATTGTTCATATAATGACGCCTCTTGTTTAGTTAAATTTTCATACAATATTTCTACTGTAATTTCTGTCTTAGAAAAAATTTTCCACCATAAATGATTTCGTTTTTCTTTACTAAATTGGTACGCTCTACCAAAGTTAGATTTTTTACCAATACCAATATAGAATGGTACGCCTTTATCCAATCTAACATGTTTATATACATACCAATTTTTTTCCATATATTACTTTAATAAATTAAAGAATTTTTTAAATTCCTGTAATCTGTGATCTAAACCTATTGTGCCGCCATTAATTCGCTTTGTAAGTGCGGTTACTGTTGCATCATCTGAACCTTTATCACAAATTGACCATAATTTATTTGACTCAAAGAAGAACGCCGCCGAAGCCAAAGGATATTTGGTTGCAACTAAATCTGGATTTGATACCAAATCTTCACCTAAAAATTTACCTAATTGAATGTAATTAGATTTACCTGTAGTTTGTAGGTAACCTCTTCCTCTGAATTTGAAACCTTCTTTTGATGCTTCATCACCATTACCCATTCTTGATGCGTAAACACGAGCGGCAATTTTTTCAGGTTGACGAGCGTAAGACTCATTTAGATTACCAGGGAAATACTTACCGAAGATCTTTTTCAAACCATCCGCAGAGTAATTTAAGTTTTCACTAACCGCTTTGAAATTACCTGACTCATGACCGCACTGTGATAAGAAGTGTGCTAATCTCAAATTATTTGTAATATTGAATTTTTTTGCGGTGTCAGGAATCTGAGCAATAACCGCATCAGGAATGTGACCTTTTAATTTTTCAATATTTAATGGACCTCCTGATGGGATAACCACATCCTCTTTGATTACTTCTGTGGTAGGTTTTGACTCACCAAATAGTTTTGCCCATGTGGCGTCACCAACGATACCATCATCTTTTAAACCATTTGCTTTTTGCCAAGATTTAACTGCAGCTTCTGTTTTAGGTCCAAATTTTCCTATGGCTTCTACGCCTAATTTTTCTTGGAGTTTTTTTACGTCAGCTCCTTCTGATCCAACTTTTAGTATCATAATTTTTGATTTTCCTATAAATAGTAAAATCTCCAACAAAGTAAAGTTTTTGTTGTAAAAAAATGAACAGTTAGTGATTTTTAAGATACTTATTAGAAAAAGAAAAATATGGGATTTACAAGAGAACAGGTCGAGGCTGCCGTTAAAGCCAAAGGTTATGTTTACTTCGAAGACACAAACAACAAAGGATTCGATGTAAATATTATTGGTATAAGAAACGCAGATACTGGTCAAAAAGTAACAAATGCGTTTGATGATTTGTTAACGATAAGTTACAAAGATGAAACAGGTGTGTGGAAATATCACGAATGGCCGGCAACCACAGACCCTGGAAAAAAAGGTGTTTTGGAATATCACAACGCAGCGGGAGTTGCTAGACTTGTTGAAGGACAATACAGAGGTTCTCACGGAATCGGTCTTCACCAAGGAAAGTACGAAGCATTAAAACAGGCAAAAAATGTTAAAGTTTATCGTGATCCAAATCGCGATCTAACTTATGACGAAACAAAAATTGCTGAAGGTGTATTTGGTATTAACATTCACAAGGCTGGGGCTGACTCAACTTATGTAGAGAATTGGAGTGAAGGATGTCAAGTTTTTAAAAGATCTGCTGACTTTGAAGAGTTTATGAAGATCTGTAGAAAATCAAGAGACAAACACGGAAACTCTTTTACTTACACATTAATTGAATCAACAGACATAAAATAAATTAAAACTTAAAAAAGACGAACATGAAACAATTGAAAGGTCTGTTATTCGGACTTTTATTTTTATTACCTTTTATAGGTAAAGCTCAAGTACCTGCGGCTCCATCAAATGGATTGTGGGGAATCATAGCATCTCAATATCAAGTTGGGACTACAGCACAAGGTAATACAACCGCAAAGATCACTCTACAGAACACAACCCTTACAAAATTTGCGGGGGTTCAGTTCAGAGTATTCTATGATAAGGTTGCTTTTACAAATGCAACAGTTGCACTTATAGGATCAACAACTAACTTAGATCTTCAGTACATAACCAACACTGCAAATGGTTATATTACTATTACTTTAAGTTATACAGGACCAAGTGCAACGTATACAATTCCAAACGGCGAAAGATTCTTAATCACATTCACACACGCCGCAGCGGCAACGTTCAACAACTTACCATCTATCAGTAACTTGACTTGGACGGGTTTACAAACATTTACACCATATGCCGCAAAACAAGACGGTATGGATACTACTTTAAGTGTTCATAACTATGGTGGTGTGTTTACACCTGTAAACTTTGCTTATCACGGAACATTTACAAACGTAACTGGTACGGGGGCAAAAACATTAAAGTTAGCTTTAGAAAGAAAACCATTAGGTGGTAATACTTGGACTCAACACTCAGTATACACTACAAACAACAACGGACAATTTAACATTTCAGTTCCATTAGATACAACTTATTGGGATGTTCGTTTAGCGGTACAAGGTGATACTATGGGTGTTGGTAACGTAATCTCATCCACAGATGCACAATTAATCAATCAGTGGGTATTGGGTAACGGTACTATGACAGGATTTGATTACTACACTGCTGATGTTAATGGATCTAATAATACAACAATCTCTGACGTATGGGGTGTGTTTGGTAGAATCTCAGGAAGATTTACTCAATGGCCTAACAACACAAAAGATGTTAAATTCTTTACTGCGTCACAATACACAACTATTAATGGATCAGCAACTAACTACACATCAACAATCGCAGGTGTAACAAACTTTACATTTGATATCTTACCGGGTCAACCTGACTCAGTAGTGTACTATGTAATGGTACCTGGTGATGCGAATGGTACAGGTTATCACATGGCTCGTGTAACTCCTATTGAAGTATTGGTTGGACCAATGCCAGGTTTAGAATCACAAGTCTATAATGTAATCGACACCAAAGTTGAGTATGATTTCCCAACATCAACAATTGAAGTTAATGTTCCTCACATTTCTGTTCAAGCAGGGAACTTGGTTGAATTACCGGTTAAAGTTTTTACAAACGGAGAAGAGTTATCATCACTTCAGTTTGGATTGAAATACGATACGGACCTATTAGAATTTAAAGGTGTATATTCTTCATCAAATGCTATGGAATGGATTACATACGTAAATCCAAACGATGGTCAAGTTGATTGGGGTGGATTTGACCCTACAAATAATGAACAACCATTAGTAGATGGTGATGAGGTTGTGACTTTACAATTTATTGCAAAACAACCACAGAACCTATGGGAAGAAAGTCCTCTTTACACTTCTTTGAAATTCGCAGGAACAACACAGTCTGAAGATTTAACAATCACACCAACAAATGGAATCCTTCAAGTATTAAAAAGTAATATGGGTGAAGTAATCGGAAATACAATTTCTGTAGTTCCTAATCCTGTTATTGATGAAGTAACAATTTCATTTGAAGTAAAAGAAACAACAAATGCAAATCTATCGATTTCAGATGTTGTCGGAAGAAAGTTAATCACAATCTTGGATGGTCAATTACCAAACGGAGAGTATAACTATGTTGAAAACTTAGGTAGTTTAGATAGAGGTCTTTACTTAGTTACATTAACTATGGAGAACGGAGAAACTAAAGTTTCAAAAATTGTAAAACAATAAACCCAAAATAAATAAAAAACAAAATGTCAGAAGAAACACAAGACACAAACGATGGAACGTGGTCAGGATTAAGAAAGACTATCGTTGGTACAATATCAACAGTAATTGCTGGCGGTGGAACGTGGTTAGGTGTTATGTTATATGGTGGTGGTGAGGAAGAACCAAAAGAGGAAACAAAAACAGAACAGTCTGGAGGTCAAGCGCCAATCACAATAAACGTACAACAAAATCAAGAAAATAAACAAAAAACTGAGAACAATAATGGTGGTGGTGTAATTCGTGAAAGAATTATCGAAAAACCTGCGGCTCAACAACCAGCTCAACCTCAACCTAAAAAAGAGGAAGAGTCTTGGTAATAAACAATAAATAAAAAAATAAAATGGCACAAAAGAAAACAAAAAAATCATTCTTAGTAAGAATGTTTATGGATCAAAACGACATCAACGAAAAATCAATCGTAGGTTTCGGATCATTTTTAATGATGGTAATTTGTTTAGGTGTAGATATCTACACAGGATTTCACGGACAAGAAATGCCAATCAACAAATTTATTTACGATGGTTTTTTATGGATCACTTTAGGTTCATTTGGAATTGCTTCAGTTGACAAATACTTGTCAGGTAAAAATCAGAACAACGAAGAAGAAGAAGTAGAAGGGTAATGAAAAGAATACTTTACATATTACCACTTTTATTGATTGGATGTAAAACAGCACAAGCCCAGCCCCCTCAAAAAGGAGGGGGTATTGGCTCTGTTAAAACAGAACAATATGTTGCTGATTTCGAAAAGAAACAATCAATAGACTCGGTTGCTGATTACGACGGATCAATTCAGGTTCCAATCCAATTGTTAAAGATTGGTATTAACGAAGAACTTTATGAATTATATCCTGAGTTAAAAGATAAAAGAGTAGGTCTTGGTGTGACAAATATTGTTATTGAATATTTGGAATACACCAACAGATTTATTTTCACCGAAGAAAAGGAAGACATCAAACAAAGAATGATTGCTCAAGACAAAGCATCAGACAAGGGAGTATCTTCAAACAAAATCGAAGTGAAAGGTAATGTTGTATTGGCTAAATACTTTGTTTATATTGAGGTATATGATTTCTCAGTATCAGAGGATGAAGTTGTAAAAGTTAATGGACAACAAACCGTAAATCAAACTACAAGATTAGGTCTTCAGATCAAATTTGTAGATGCTGAAACAAGTCAAGTTATCGTAGGATCAGGACTTGGAGAAGCCGTAACAATTAAAACAACATCAATCTTGGGTGATATCTCAGATGATGTTAAATTCAATCAATCAACCGTAGGTATATCTACAAAAAAAGCTTTAGAGACAGCTTCATCAAGAGTTGTAACTAGACTTATATCAAAAGGTGTATTTCCAAAGTGAGAATAAACATTTTCATATCTTTGTTGTTCGT